>Ga0209607_1000008_pt1 | contig 285071 bp, 271 predicted proteins | sample AD_UKC117_MetaG_FD_184413 | JGI IMG/M metagenome (GOLD analysis project Ga0209607, IMG submission 184413) | Active sludge microbial communities of municipal wastewater-treating anaerobic digesters from Hong Kong - AD_UKC117_MetaG (SPAdes)... | ecosystem: Engineered > Bioreactor > Anaerobic >... | reverse complement strand
ACTGTGCGGCGTTGTGCGGGCATTCTCATGGATGTCCATTCGGTGTCCTTTCCTGGAGTTGAAGTCTCGCAACCTCAATCTCCTCGGTCAGGCCCGAATGGACAACCTATTGAAAGATCACACCTAGGCCTCGCCGGTAAGGGCGCTGCCCAGCCAGTCTTCGAGATGCGTGACGATCTGCTGGCTGTCGAGCGGGGCGACGGCGCGGCCGCCCAGCAGGTCCTGGTGCAGGCTCATGACGAGGACCGGCGACAGGGCGGCAAGGGCCGCGGCGCGCAGGGCGTCCGGCTCGCGCGGACCGCCGGGGGTCGCTTCCAGCAACTGCCTGATCGTCTCGAGGGCTGGCTCCAGGACATGGTCGAGATAGGCCCGTCCGGCGCGCGGGCAGGCGGCGCCTTCGACCAGGCCGAACGCATGCGCGCGGACGAAGCTGCCTTCGCGGAGGCCCTCAAGCGAGGCGCGGAAATAGACCTGCAGGGCTTCGGCGGGGCTGGGCGGCGTGCCCGGCAGCTCGCCCCAGACGACATTGCTCCGCTGGCCCAGCGTTTCGAGAATGGCGATGACAAGGCCCTGACGGTCGGTGAAATAGTGGCGCAGCGTTGGCTCCGACAGGCTGGCCGCTAGCGCGAACTGGCGCAGCGAGGGGCGATGCAGGTCGCCGTTCAGGGCGAAGTCGGTCAGCACATCGAGCAGGGCGGCGCGCTTGCTGTCGAAATCGTAATTCCGGGCGCCGGATGTTCGGGCCATGGGGGAGATATCTCCGGAGTGATTCGGCGGGCCCCGCCGGGAGGCCCGCCGCATGCTAGCGCAACTCGTCTATTGTCACAAAGAGTGTCACTCAGCGCGGCGTTCAGCCGTCGCCCCAGAGGCGCTGCCACCAGGTCTTCTTCGGCTTCGGCGTGTCGAGGTCGACGCCCTTGATGGCGCTGGCCGAGTAGCCGAGGCTCGCCATCTTCGCGCGGATCTCGTTGACGTCCCAGCCGGTCAGCTTGGCAAGCTCGATCGCTTCAGTGTCCCAGCGCTTGACCAGCGAGTTGGCATACTCGCCTGCGGCCTTGCACTCGGTATAGTCGCCCCGCCAGGGATGGCGCAGGACATAACGGCCCTGGTAGTTGGAGCGGTCGCCAGTCGCCTGGAATTCAAGGTCTTCCGGGAAGGTCTTCGCGTCATAGCGCAGGTGAAGGCGGGTGACATAGACGTCCACCGGCGCGGGGCCGAAATAGCGCTCGTCATCGGCCGGACCTTCGTCGAGCCACATGACACCCAGTTCGCGCAGTTCCGACCGCGTCAGCGGTTCGGCCGCACACGGATCGCACCAGCCCATGTCCCAGGCATATTCCATGAACACGGCCTTGCCGTTTTCCTTCTCCACCTGGTGGGCGAACATGTCTTTGTAGAAGTCGCCGAATTCGTCCTTGATATAGATCGGGACATCCATGTCGGAGGGGAGTTTCACGGTGCGGTAATTCTTGGTCTCCACGCGGCCCGTGCGGGTCATGGCGAAGACGAAGAGTTCCTGCTTGCCTTCGGCATTCACCGTGCCGAGCCGGATGGGCAGCATGAAGTCCTCGTCTTCATAGGCGACCTGGATCGGACGCAGGACGCCGGAGCCGTCATGCCGGTCGAGGTTCACTTTCGCGACGAAGAATTTCATTCCGCGCTTGAGATAGGCGCCGACCGTTTCCTCGGCGCCATCGGGGATCTTGTAGCCGTTCTGGTTCAGCCACTTGATGAGGCCGTTCGATTCCTCCGCCGACAGAATGAGGATGTCGTATTCGCCGACTTCGTACTGGGCTTCGATGGTGACGCCGAGGTCTTCGGCTTCTTCCATCACGGCACCGACCGGCATGGGGGCGGACATGACCATGTCCTTCAACATGCGGCGCTGGCGCTCGGCCTCGCAGGGGTTCTCGTCATAGTATTCGACAAGGCGCGGGGCGGTGTAGGCGTCGATATGATCCATCAGCGCCGGATTGGCGACGTGGATCTGCTCTTCCTCCGGCACGGACGGCACCGGCACGACCATGGCGAATTCCGAGACATCGCCCCTGAAGTCCGATGACATTGTCACCACGGTGCGTTCGCCGTCCCGGGCGATCGCCACCTTGGAGGCGTCATTGAAAAGCTCGGTATCGGCCTTGGCGACATAGAAGCCGCAAAAGGCATGGGCGGGCGCGGCCGCGGCCCATGAACACGCCGCGACCGCGAGGCCGCCGATAAGGTGTCGGATATTCATGCTACTCTCCTCTGGTCCCCAGTAGTCTCTGAAATCGTGCCCACGGGCAGGGCGGGTGGATCGGTCTGTGTGCGGAAAGGCAGGGTGGCCGCGGGTTTGGGCACGCGTTGCCATTCGAAGCGCCGCGCCGGCAACAGGTGGTCGAGCACCGGCGTCAGCCAGGCGAGCGCGGCCAGCGCCATCAGCGGCGCGCCGCGCTGGTTCGGGCCGATCACGAACCAGGCGGCCAACCCGGCCACGGCGAAGGCAAAGAGAAGACGACCCGCGCGGCTGTCCGGCGTCGAACGCGGATCGGTGATCATGAAGAAGGCGAAGATGAGCAGGGCGCCCGACGACATCTGGTGCAGCGGGATGACCATCGGGTCACCCAGCCAGGCGGCGCGCGCAAGCAGGATCGCAGCAAACCCGCCGAGGAAGCCGAGCGCGATGTCGAGCCGCTTCGCGCTGGAAAGGGTGAGGGTGGCGAGCGCCATGGCATAGCCAGCGATGAGCGGCGCCTGGCCCCATTGTCCGGGTGAGACCCAGGCATCCCGCCCGAGCAGAAGCATCATCGAGACGATGCCGATGCAACCCGGATTGAAGATATGCTTGTGGTTGATGCGTACAAGGAATTTGAGCCCGACGCCGGTAGCCGTCGCCGCGCCCCAGATCCAGGGATCGGAGGCGCGCAGGAGAATGGTGACACCGAGGCCGGTGATCGCAGCCGACTTCCATTCTAGGCTCGCCAGCAGGGGCTTTCCGGCGCGCAGGTTCAGAAAGGCGGTACCGATCAGCTGAGCCGAAAAAGCCCCGCCGAAGGCAAAGGCGAGGCTTTCAAAGGTGACACCGAAATCGCTGGTCAGCAGCGATAGAAGAAAGAGGCCGCCGAGTGCGAGGATCTGCCAGTGGCGCGGGTCTTTCCCGAAGGAAGCGACAGGCCCGGTCACGAGCCGGGCAAGGGAAACCGCCGCACGCTGCATGCGCGCGATAGCAATCCCGAAAAGCGCCGAGATTACGGCGGCGCAATGAATTCCTTCGGGCCGTCCGGACTTATTTGCCGAACTTCAGGTCGTCGAGGATCATCCCGGCCATGTATTCGTGCGCCGGCATCGAGGGGTGCCACTGGCAGCCGAGCGCGATCGCCGGATCGCCGCCATTGAGGGCGAGATAGCGGATATGCGTGCCGTCTGCCGTGTTCACCGTATCGACGGCCGTGCGTACTGCCTGGTCGAGAAAGGCGCCGTCCTTGCCGCCCAGCATCGGGCCGGTCAGGGCGTAAATCGTTGCATCCGGGAAGTGGCCGGCCATCATGGTTAGCAGGTCTTCCATTGCCGGAATGAAGGCGTCAGTCGCGTCGTACTGATGGAAATCATGGGTGCCGACATTCACAAGGACAAGTTGGACGGGGCCTGTATTGTCGAGCGCGTTCTCGTCTTCGAGCCGGTGCATGCGAACTGAGATCGTGTCGGAGGTAGCATCGGCATAATTGCGCACAAGGCCCGCGCCCGGCCAGGCATAGAGGACATAGTCCGTACCCAGCGCCTTTGCGACTTGAACGCCATAGGTGACGTTCAGGGACGTGTTTTCTACAGCGATCTCGCAATCCTTGCTCGCGCCCATCGCGCCGAGGCCGAGAGAAATCGAGTCGCCGACGATCACGACCTTGCCGGGGACCTGTGGCACTGTTTCCACAGGTGTGTCCACGCTGGCGCATGCCGGCACAGCCAGCAGGAGCGCGCCCATAAGCACTTGTTTCAGCATGATGGAGTCCGTCTCCTTTGACATGGTCCAACACATATTCAGGAGCCGTTTTGCACGCATTGTGCCAGAATGGTGCCTGCACTGCCGAAATGGCTACGGAAAGACGTATGGCGACCGCGACGGGGTATTCGGGAAAGCCGCTCTGGCAGAAGCTCGGCCTGAAGCCGGGGATGACCTGTCTCGCCATGAAACCGCCCGGACCCTATGCAGACCTGGTTAACGGCGCCGAAGGCGTTGTTTTCGTCAAGAAAGGCCCGGCGGAGCTGGTCCATCTCTTCTGCCGTACGCGGGCGGACCTTGCTGCCAGTATCGGCCCGGCGCTGGACGAGGTGGCGCCCGGTGGCATGCTCTGGGTGTCCTGGCCGAAGAAATCCTCACCCCTGTTCGGGGACCTGACCGAGGACGGGCTGCGCGAGATCATCCTGCCGACCGGCTGGGTCGATGTGAAAGTCTGCGCCGTGGATGCCGACTGGTCGGGCCTCAAATTCCTTCGCCGGAAGGCCTGACCGCGGTTTGCAGGCTCCGGGTTAAGGCGAAAAAGAAGTGACCAGACGGCCTGTAAGCCGGGTTCTGTTCGCCTGATTGCTCAGGTCTGGCAGCCATTCCTCTGGGATGACCGTTGCCGGTCACCTCACGCGACACACCCGGGGCGCGGGCGGGATACGGCCCATATGCGCCCCCTATTCGGTCTTGCTCCGGGCGGGGTTTACCATGCCGGTCCTGTCGCCAGTCCCGCGGTGGGCTCTTACCCCACCCTTTCACCCTTACCTCCCCGAGGGGAGGCGGTTTGCTTTCTGTGGCACTTTCCCTCGGCTCACGCCGGGCGGCCGTTAGCCGTCGCCCTGTATCCCCGGAGCCCGGACTTTCCTCCAGCATGCCGTTACCAGCATACCAGCGGCTGCCCGGCCGTCTGGTCAGGGGCCTCATATAGGGGAAGGCGGGTCCGCTGACAAACGGAAGCTGCGGCGGCGCTTATTCCGCTCCGAAGATCAGCGGCTCCGCCTTCAGGCGGATCAGCTCAACCAGGTCCTCGTCCATGTATTTGTAATCGTCCGGAATATCGAGCACGTGCAGCGGCTTGTACGCGACTTCCTGGCGGAAGTCGGCGCGCAGGCGCGAGGCGTGCTTGTCCTCCATGACGAGGATGAGGTCGGCCCAGCGGATGTCGGCCACGGTGATCCTGCGGCGGGCATTGCCGGCGGTTCCGGCCGAGCGCGTGATGACGCCGTCCACGCGCGCGAACACGGTTTCACCGGTCGGGCTGCGCCACTGGTTGCGGCTACACACGAACAGGACCTTCACGGGTTCGGCATCGGCCATCAGCTTCTCCCATTCCCGATAGGGCCAGATCCTTCCGATCTGCCGTGCACGGTGCAGCTTGTTGTGGCGCAGGTAGACGAGGCGCCATTTCTTCTCGGTATAGCCGCGATGGGTGGGCTCACGCTTGCGGTCGCCATTGTGCCTGCGGGCGGCCACGCGGCGCGCGGCCCGCGTTGCGGGGTGTGACATCGTACTATCCTCATGCTGTCGGGTTCAGCAGCCGCGGCAACACAAGGGAGATCGGCAGATAGGCGAAGGCGTCGCCCGGCGCAAGTCCGGATCAGTCCTTCCAGGCGCGCCAATAGGCGGCAACACGCTCGCCGAACGCATGTGCGTCTTCCGCGAAAAGGCGCCGGCCATGCTTCAGGCAATGCGGCTCCAGGCGCACTTCCTCGGCCTCGATCAGTCCACCGAGCACTTCGCAGACCGGGTCGTCCTTGCAGTCGAGGGAGGGCAGGACGGTGAGCCGGAAGATGGCAAGGTCGTGATGGTCGCCCAATTCGTCGGCCAGCGTGCGGGCCTCGCCGATCCGCGCATGGATGACTTTCGGCCAGATGCGCTTCAGCAGGCGCATCTGGTACCAATGGTATTTCACGCGCTTGCGGAACTCGTGGAAATCCTCCGGTGCATCGCTTTCGGCGGCTGCAGCCATGGCACTGATCGCGCGCTTGTAGGTCGCGGTGACGCCTTTCGAGAGGATTTCAGGCGCCTTGCCTTTCACGTCCCAGGTCTCGGTACGCAGGATCGCCGCCTCGAATGCCGCGCGCGCGGCCGCGAGCCGGGCCGTCACGAGCGCTTCGTCCGCCGGCGGGTTCGCCTCGGCAAGGCGCGTGCGCACCGTTTCGAAGAAGGCGGTGCCGACGGTTTCGCCGAAGCGTTCTTCCAGCGCGGTCACGGTTTCCAGCACGGCGCCGGCGTCGCGGAGTTCGGAAAGGTCGCGGGCAAGGTCGCGGAACGCGGCGTTCTCTTCGGCATAGGCCGCAAAGCCCGGCCGGACGAGGCGGATCAGGCCGCGCAGCTTCTTGCAGCGCTTGCGCAGCTGGTGAACCGTCGTGACGGGTCCGAGCGCCGGATCGTCGATCTCGGCAATCGCCGCCTCCATCTGGCCGCGCGCGATGCGGCGGAGCGCAAAGGTGAGGGACGGGTCTGACTTGCGGACGGCGTATGACACGGGCGGCGGGAGCTCTGTGAGGACGGTGTTGTCCTTGTGTAGCGCACTCGCAGGCGGGCGTAAAAGCCATACGCGCGAAGGTGGAGTCGCTTGCCGCCACTGCGCCGGGCGCAAGGGACATGGCCTTCTGCGCCGAAACGGACCATACAGGACCCATGCGCCCCTGGCTTGAAAAACTGCCTCTGCCGATCTGGCTGAAAGTCTGGGTGATCGACCCGGTCTGGGGCGCAATCCTGCGCCTGTCGAAGCCGGAAGTGCGTATCGTGACCGGCGGGATCAGCTTCTATGCGCTCTTTTCGATCTTCCCGATCATCTATCTCACGCTGACCTTGTTGTTCGCGCTGTTGCCTGCCGACCTCTCCGGGCGCCTCGCTGGCACGGTGGACGAAGTGCTCGTCTCGGCCGTAGCGCCGCTCTCGCGCACAGACCTTGAGACGATCCGGCAGGTGACGCCGCAGGGTCTTACGCTGAGGGCCTTCCTGGCACTGATCGTGGTGCTCTTCTCGGCCAGTTCGGGCGCCAAGGCGGCGATCACGGGCATCCGCATGGTGACCGGATCGGAACGGCGCACGCGCATCATCCGGTTCCAGGGCGTGTCGATCCTGATGACAACGCTCCTCATCCTGATGGTCTGGCTGCTTGGCGCGATGCAGCTGATCCTGTCCTTCATCACCGAGTCGCAGGGCTTCATCGCGTATGACCTTGCGCGCGAGATCCGCGACGTCGCCTCGCAGCTCTGGGTCAGCAAATGGCTCGCCTGCTTCGTCATCTTCTACATGATCCTCGCCGTCGCGCTGCATGGACGGCTGAAGGGGCACCGGGCGAAAGTGGCAGGCGCGGCGGCCGGAGCGCTCGCCTGGGTGGTCGCGACCTGGGGCTTTCACCTCTACCTGAAACTGACCACGCTCGACACGTTCTACGGGGCGCTTGCCTCGGTGATCCTCGGCTTCATCTGGCTCGCGACGTCAGTTTCCTCACTGCTGCTCGGCGCCGCGCTCACGGCGGAATGGGCCGCGCGGCAGAAGGAGCCGGAACTGATCGATGAGTCCGATGAAGCGGAAGAGCTGGACGGCGCCTAGACGGCCCGAACTGCGGCGAGCACCCGGCCGACGAGTGCCTGTGTCTCCGGATCGCCGTGACGGCCGAGATGGGATGTCAGGAAGCGTCGCTGGAATGCCGAGACCACTTGCGTCGTCGCCTCGTCGAACGCGCCGGTAACGACCAGTCCATAGCCAATTCCGGCAAGGCTTTCCTGGAGGGTCCGGACCGGCGGGCCGGTATCGCCGGGCAGGAGCAGGTCGGCTTCGACGGCTGGACCGGTGCCCGGGAACAGGCCGATGCCGGCCTCGGCGAGATGCGCCCACGGGAAATGCTCGCCGGGATCGATCTTGCGGGCGGGGGCGATGTCGGAATGGGCAACAATGCGGGATTGCGGAATGCCGTGACGGGAAAGAATGGCGCGGCAAAGACCAATAACAGAGCCGATCTGCGCTGCCGGATAGGGCGGCAGGCTGCCATCGGGCAGGGGGACGTCATGGCCGCCATTTACGATCTCGATGCCGATGGAGCGGGAGTTGAGGTCCTCGTCGCCCTGCCAGCTGGAGACGCCGGCATGCCAGGCGCGCTTGTCCTCGGCGACCAGCTGGTCGATCTGCCCGTCCTCCCAGATCATGTAGTGCGCCGAGACTTTCGCGGCCGGATCGCGCATGCGGTCGAGCGCGGCCTGGCCAGTTTCCATTCCGGTATAGTGCAGCACGAGCATGTCGACGGGGAATTTCCGCTCGTCGAAATTCGGGCTGGGCGAAGCGACGATCTCCATCAGCTCTCCCCGCTCATCTTCTTGCCAAGGGCGGCTTCCGGCAGGCGGGTGTTCTGGCGCACGGCGATCATGAACACGCCCGCAAGTGCGATGGTCGCGCCGAGCAGGAGGCGCGGCGAGATCGGCTCGTTCAGCAGGATTACACCGAACACGACGCCCCAGATCGGCGTCATCAGGGTCAACGGGGACAGCATCGACACATCATACTTCTTGATCAGCGTATAGAAAGCGCCGTGGCCGAAGATGGAAACGCCGCAGATCGCGAACAGGCTGGCGAGCCAGACGGGCCAGCCGGCATGGAGATAGGCGCCGACCTGGCCTTTCTCCCAGAGGAAGGAGACGGCGAAGAGGGGCGCGAAGCTGAACAGGCCGACCCAGGCCTGAACCTGCAGGCCCGTCAGCGGCGGCATCTTCTTCATCAGGATACCGCCATAGGAGCCGATGAAGGCCGAAGCGACCACGAAGAGAAGGCCGACCGAGATGCGGAAACTGGTGGGGTCGAAGGCAATCAACACGACGCCGGCAAAGGACAGCATGATCCCGAGCCCGCGGCGCCAGCCGATCCGTTCGCCCAGAAAAGCCATGCTCATCAGCGTGGAGATCGGCACGCCCAGCTGGCCCGTCACCGCGACAGCGGACGCGTCGGCGCTGCGCAGGCCCATGAAAAGAAGGGCAAAATTCAGCGACCCGATCATGATCGAGATCAGGAACAGGGTGAAGAGTTTTTCCGGAACCGGCCGCAGGAACGGGATCAGGAACAGGGCGACTCCGGCGAAGCGGATGGCCGCAAAGAACAGGGGTGGGATGTTCAGGTCCGCCACCACCCAGCGGGTAAGAACGAGGTTCAGGCCCCAGACCAGGCAGCAGCCGAACAGAAGCATGAAGTCGCGGAAAGACATGCCTGCCCCGTATCAGGCTTTTGCGGCTTTGGGCAGATATGACGTCAGGCCCGGCTGCCGCATCCTTTCAGGGCGGTCAGGCATGAGAAAGCGCCATATGTCTGTAACTTCCACCTCGGGGAGAAGTGCTGCAGAATGGAAGCAGGATGGCGGAGGGGCACCCATGAGGAAAAAGCTGGCATCGTTGGGGTTCGCGCTGGCACTTGCGGCCTCGGCGACGCTCGCCGAAACCCCGGCTGAGAAGGATTACCCATCGAACGACCTGGAAATCATCCGCCCGCCCCAACCATCCTATCCGTCGCTTGCGGCCCTGTTCGGGCTCGAAGGCATGTGCGAGGTTCGATTTGACCTGTTGGCAGGGGGTTCGGTCATCAACGTGCGGGAGGTCACCTGTACCCATCCTGTTTTCTGCGATGCGGCCCGGCGCGGCGTTCAGGACGCGGAACTGCGTGTGATCGACGTGCCGGGGGCGAAATATTCCGGTGAACGGGACAATATTGTATATCCGCTGTATTTTCAGTTCTCCTCCGGCGACCGGAACTGGACATCGGGCGCGCCCTGTACGTCCGACCTTGTCTCCTGAAGTCAGGCCCGTTGCAGCGTCGCCGCTATTGAAGCCGCATTCAGGCTGGGTTTAGATAGGCTTGGGTATGGGCGGCAACGATCTGCGCCGACGGGGCGTGGCGGCCAATTGGGAGTAAGGTGGATGTCTCTGATCTGGTGGATCCTGCCTGCAATATCGGGCGTGATCGGTCTGATGCTGCTGTTCGCCGGCTTCGGGAAGCTGGCCAGCCTGAAACCGCTGAGCGGCGGCGGCCGTCTCATCTTCGGGGTGGGTTTTCTCGGCCTTGCCGGCATTGTCGCCCTCGCCGGCCTGAACCTGCAGACCTACAAGCGCCTGACGCTGGAACGGGATGCGGCGCATATCCGCTTCGATGCGGTGGCCGACAAGCCAGGCACCTACCAGGCCATCGTGACCCTGCCGCTGGAATCCGAGCCGCGCCTCTACGAATTGTGGGGCGACGAATTCTCGATGGGCGCGCAGGTCATCAAGTTCAAGCCGCTGGCCAACATGCTCGGCTATGATTCGGTCTACCGGCTCGAATATCTCGAAGGCCGTTATGCCAACCGCTATACGACCGACGGCGTGACCAAGGCCGACACGAACGGCGTGCTGCTTTATGCAAACCCAGGGCTCGACGTGCGAAAGTTTGCCGCCGAGCAGGGCGCCCGGTTCGGCCTCGAAGATGTCCAGTTCGGTTCCGCGGTCTACATGCCGATGGCCGACAGCTACGAGTTCGATGTCAACATCACGCAGGATGCACTGGTCGTGCGCCCGACCGAGGCGACGAAACTGCTGATGCAGCGCGCAGCCTATCCGGGCTTCAAGCCGGGCGCGGAGTCGGTCCAGTGAACCCCTGGGAGCGCTACGTTGTTCCGAACCTGGTTTCGTGCGCCTGCGCCTCGAAGCCGATGATGAAGCAGCGCGAGAAGGTCATTCCGCACGCGGAAGGCAAGGTGCTGGAGATCGGCTGCGGCAGCGGCACGAACTTTTCCTATTACGACCCGGACAAGGTTGAGCACCTGTACGCGCTTGAGCCGTCCGAAGGCATGCTGAAAAAGGCGCGGCGCACGGCCGGAGCGCTCGGCATCGGCAACAATATCGAATTCCTTGAGACGGGCGCCGAGGCTGTCCCGCTGGAAGACCATTCCATCGACACGGTGATCTACACGTTCGTGCTGTGCACCATCCCGGACTGGAAGGCGGCGCTGACCGAGACCCGCCGCGTGTTGAAGCCCGGCGGCAAGATCCTGTTTTCCGAGCATGGCCTGGCGCCGGACGAGAATATCGCGAAATGGCAGCGCCGGGTTGAGCCGGTCTGGAAGCCGCTGGCAGGCGGGTGCCACCTGACGCGCGATACGCGCAAGATGCTGGAAGAGGCAGGCTTCGCCCTTCAGGACGCCAAGACGATGTACCTGCCGTCGACGCCGAAGATTGCGGGCTTCGTCTCCTGGGGCACGGCTGTCCCGGCCTGATCGTGCGCGCGCCGCCTCACCTGCCGTTCCTTGGCGGACCGGCGAGCCTTGCGCCGGGGCTGAAACCCATTCCACCGGAAAACCTGATCGCTCCGGACACGGAGGCTGAAGCCTGGCTGGCGGAGAAGCGTATCATCATGGTGGAGCGCCGGGACGAGGTGTTCGCCTCCACCTTGCCCGATGATGTGTTGTCGAAAGCTGCACAGCTTGTCACGGCGCACCTGCCGCCATCGGCAGAGCGCTGGCCGACACCGCTGGAAGCGGCGGCTGCACGCGTCTCCGACGATCTTTGCCTATTGCAGCGCGGCGACGACGGATTGTGGCGGCTTCAGGCGGCGAGCCTTGTCGCGCCGACCTTCTGGCTGCTGTCGGAAAAGGTGGGCCAACCGCTGGCCGGTCTGCACGCGCCGGTGCCGGATGCCGACCCGGGGCTCGTGATGCGAATCGCGCGGATGTTCGACGCCTTGCGGCCGGGGCAGGTGCTGGAGCGGTTCAACTGGACGGTCCAGGCGGGCGACGCGCGTTTTACGCCAAGCTCTGTGCCGCTGAAGGCGCTGGCAGCGGCAACGCCGGACGAGGCGGCGCTGGATGTCCTTCACCTGCGGGTCGAACGCCAGACGATCTCGAAGCTTGCGGTGTCCGGCCTCCTTCTCTTCACCATCCGGATTGTCATCGATCCGCTGGCAGCAGCGCTCTCCACGCCGGAGCGCGTTGCCGCTTTCCGTGCGGCGTGGGAGGGGACCGAACCGGCGCTGGCGGCCTACAAGGGCTGGCCGGCCTATGAGCGGTTGGTCCGTGCGGCGCTCGCCCGCCTTTCCTGAGGCGGCCAACCATACTAAGTCTCAGGCCGACTCGCGTGACGCAGACCAACTGACGGGAACGACATGAAATACTGGCTGATCAAATCCGAACCCGATGCCTGGAGCTGGGACCAGCAGGTAAAGAAAGGCGAAAAGGGCGAGGAGTGGAGCGGCATCCGCAACTACACCGCCCGCAACAACATGCGGGAGATGAAGCTCGGCGACCAGTGCTTCTTCTATCATTCCAATGAGGGCCTCGCGGTTGTTGGCATCGTCGAAGTGATGCGTGAGAGCCAGCCCGATTCGACCACGGACGATCCACGCTGGGACTGCGTCATGGTCAAGGCGCTGGCACCGATGCCGAAGCCGGTGACGCTGAAGGATGTGAAAGCCAATCCGAAGCTGGCGGAGATGAGCCTCGTCAAATCCTTCCGCCTCTCGGTGCAGCCGGTCACTGCGGCGGAGTGGAAGGAAGTCTGCAAGATGGGCGGCCTCGATCCGAAGACGCTGAATCCGGTCTGACTATTCCGCGGGGCAATCGCCGGTGCGGCTGAGGTTTACCAGCACAAGGCCCGGAATAAGCAGCCCTTCGCCGAGATCGAACACAACATCGGCGCCGACGCTGAGCTTGCCTTCTTCCGTCACGACGTTGACGCTAGCGGTGGAGACTGTACCACCGGTGCAGAAGGCCTCATAGGAAACGCCAGTATCGGAAGCGGCTTCGGACTGGAGTTCGCATTGACCTTGCGGCTCGACCATGGACAGAATCTCGTCGGAACTCAGCCCATCCTGCGCGAAGCACTGCCAAAGCGGCGTTTCGTCCAGAAAGGCATCGGTCGACACCGTCAGCACGCCTTCCCAAAGGCCCGGCTTGAACGGCACAGGATCCGCGAGTGCGGGACCGACAAGGAGAAGAAGAGCGGGCACAAGACGAGTTGCTCTTGCGAACATGGAAGGGTCCTTTTCGAGCTGGAATGTCACGTCTCTGCCCGAAGCAGCGAAGGTTGCCTAGGGAGGCGGACGGAAATATTTCCTCAGCCCCGGTTGCCGTCCTCGAAGCTGGCGAGCGTCCATTCAGCGAAGGTCGAGAGATTGCCGCCGGTGAACAGGAAGCCCGCAACGCCCGCGGCCTTGGCGGCCTGCATGTCGGCTTCCTTGTCGCCGATCATGAAGCTCAGTTCGCGCTTCACCGGAAAGTCGCTCATCGCGCGCAGCAGCATGCCGGGCTTCGGCTTGCGGTCGAAACTGTCCTTCCGGTAAGCTGGATTCTCGCCTTCCTCGTGATAGGGACAGTAGTAGATCCGGTCGACATACGCGCCCGCCTTCGCGAGTTCGCCCTGCATCCAGTTGTGCAGCGCCTGCATGTCGGCCTCGGTATAATAGTTCCGCGCGATGCCGGACTGGTTGGTGACCACGAAGACATACCAGCCGCGCCGGTTGAAGGCGGCGATCGTCTCGGCCGCGCCTTCGACCCATTCAAAATCCTCGATCCGGCTGACATAGCCCTTGTCGACGTTGATCACGCCGTCGCGGTCGAGAAAGAGGGCGGGGCGGGAGGCAGCCATTGGGCCGGTCTTTGCCCGTATCCCTGCAGGCTGGCAACCGGAATGGATGACGCGCGGGCTGGACGGAGCGGCAAAGTCGGCGTTTGCTGCACACCTGCCGGGAGATTGTGCCAATGGAATTCCTGCTGTCCGTCTGTCTTGCCTCTGCGGGAGGTGTCGCGGCCGGCCTCAGCCTTGCACGGCTCACCCGGGGCAACATGACCGGCGGCCTCTTGGGCGGCATGATCGGCGCGCTTGCGGCGCACTTTGCGATGAACCCCGCCGGTGCAGACTTCCTGCCCGGTATGGCGGCAGACATCCTGGAAGGCGCTGCGGGTGGCGCGGTGCTCGGGATGGTGGCGGCGTTCCTGATGAAGCCGAAGACCTGATCAGGCGGGCAGGGCGTCCCGGTTGGCCTGAACGCCTTTTAGGAAGGGAATCAGCGCCAGGCAGGTCAGCAGGGCTGCGAGCATGAAGGAGGCGCCGGCGAAATGCACCGGCGCGCCATCATGCGTGAAGCTGTAGAGTACGCCGTTCATGGTGAGCGGGCCGATGATCATGGCCATGGCATTGAGGCTGGACGAGGCGCCTTGCAGTTCGCCCTGCGCGTTACGGGGCGTCACGGTGGACATCAGCGAGTTCGTGGCCGGGCCAGCCACGCCGCCGAGCGCCCCGATGGGCATGATCATGTAGACCATCCAGCCATGGCTGGCGAAGGCATAGGCGAACAGGCAGACAATGTTCACGCCGAACCCGAGCAGGGCTGTGCGCACCGTGCCGATACGCTTCAGGATGAGGCCCATGAGGCCCGCCTGCACGACAGCAGCGCCGATGCCGACCAGACCTAGCGAGAAGCCGATTTCCCGCGGCGTCCAGTTGTAGCGGATCTCGCTGTAGACGTTCCATGTGGACGGGAACACCGTGTGTGCGAGCATGAAGATGCCCATGGCGATAAGGAACCAGCCGACGTGCGGCAGCTTCGAAAAGTGGCGCGCGGTGCCGAGCGGGTTTGCGCGCTTCAGGTCGAAGGCGCGGCGGTTTTCCGGTGCATGCGATTCCGGCAGCACGAACGCACCGTAGACAAAATTCAGGAGTGCGAGCGCTGCGCCGGCAAAGAAGGGCGCGCGCGGGTCGACCTCGCCCAGGAAGCCGCCGAGCACCGGACCGAAAGTGAATCCGAAGCCGAACGCCGCGCCGATCATGCCAAATGCGCGACCCCGGTCGGCGGGTTCGGTGACGTCGGCGATGTAAGCGTTCGCCGTCGAATAGGTGGCGCCGGAGATGCCCGAAAGCGCCCGGCCGAGGAAGAGCAGCCATATATTGTGGGCAAGGCCCATGATCATGAAATCGATGGCGAGCGTCGCCACGGAGGCGAGCAGGACAGGCCGCCTGCCAAACCGGTCCGACAGGGCGCCCATGACAGGACCGAACAGGAAGTTCATGACGGCATATGTCGCCGCGAGCGGGCCAAGCCAGAGCGTCGCTTCCTCGGATGTCACATGGGCGAGTTCCCGGATCAGCGAGGGCACTACCGGAATGATCAGGCCGAAGGCCAGCATATCGATCGCGACCGTCACGATCACGAAGAAAAAGGCATTCTTTCCGTGCGTGCGGGGAGCTGTCGTGTCGGTCATGGGCGGGAGGTTTGCACCGGGCCGCCGGACCGGTCAATTGGTTTTGACGCGGGGTGATGGATTGCCCGGGGGAAGGCATGGAGGCAGGGTCAGCGCATGACGGAGGGTATTCCGATCACACGCATTCCGGCTTCGCCGGAACATGCAGCGCTCATCCGCGAAGCTGTGCGGAGCGCCGACCAGCTGGGTGAGTCCCGTCTGGCCCGGCCGGAGGATGCCCCAGCCTTGCTTGCCCTTTTTGCGGAGCCGAAAGTCAACGCCCCGATCTATTCCCTGCCGCGGCCGCTGACCGAAGCAAACGTGAAGGCCTTCATCGAGGACCATACCGCTCAGCGGGAAAGGGGAGAGGGCCTGCTGTTCGTGCGCGATCCGGGCGACGGCAGCGTGATGGGGTATTCGGATATCCAGATCTGGCCGGAATGGGCGGCCGGCGAGATTTCGGGCGGCCTGCATCCCTCACTGCATAGCCGGGGCGCTGGTACGCAGGGGGCCGCGCAGACATTCGGCTGGATGTTCGAAGCGCTGCACCTCGATCTCCTCTGCGAGACGGCGAGCCTGCAGAACGTGATCACCCAACGGATGCTGGACGGGATGGGGTTCCGGCGCATGGGTCAGGTCCTGAGCACGCGCCCGGACGGAACGACACGGGAGTCGCTCGTCTGGGAGATGACCCGTGCCGCCTGGTCGGCCCGGCAGGCGGGGGCCTGATACCGCTTAACAGCATGGCGAATGCTGGATAAGGATGGGCTACCTGACGTGGAGGAAGCGCATCGTGTTGTATTATTTGCTGCTGGGTGGCCTCGCCCTGATCGCCGTGGGTGTGATCCTCACATATAACGGGCTCGTTCAGAAATCGCAGATGGCGGACAATGGCTGGTCCGATATCGACGTGCAGCTGAAACGGCGGGCGAACCTCATTCCGCAACTGGTCAATACCGTGCAGGGCTATGCCACGCATGAGCGCAACCTGTTCACAGAGATCGCGGAAAAGCGCGCCGCAGCCATGGCAGCCGGCGATGACCTTGCCAGCCGAGGCGCCGCCGAGAGCGCGCTGTCCCAGCCGGTCGCCCGCCTGATGGCCGTTGCCGAGGACTATCCGGACATGAAGGCGAGCCAGAACTTTCTCGAACTGCAGCGTGAACTTGCGGATACCGAAGACAAGATCGAGATGGCGCGGCGCTTCTATAATGGCGCGGTGCGCGAACTGAACACGATGGTGCAGAGCTTTCCGGCGAACCTGTTTGCCGGCGCTTTCGGCTTCCGCACACGCTCCTTTTTCGAGATCGATTTGCCGGAACGGGCTCTGCCGGAGGTGAAGTTCGGGGGCGCTGGCTGATGCTGCGCTATCTGTTGACGGGACTTGCGGCCTGTCTGTTCGCCTTCGCCGCGGCGGCCGAGGAGAAGATCAACCGGTTCGATGTCGGCATCGACGTCCAGAGGGATGGCGATATCGTCGTTACAGAGACGATCGACGTCACGGTCGAAGGGAACCAGATCCGCCGCGGCATCTTCCGCGACCTGCCGCACTATTATGAAGACGACGAGATCGAAGGGAATGTGCTGCCCTATCAGTACAACGTGCAGAGCGTGACCCGTGACGGCGAACGCGAGCCCTATCAGACAACGGTCGATGGCAATGCCTTCCGCGTCATCATCGGCGACGAGGACGTGTTCCTCACCTATGGCAGGCACACCTACGTGATAAAATACGAGGTGAAGAACCAGATCCGGTATTTCGACGATCACGATGAGCTCTACTGGAACATTACCGGCAACTACTGGGCCTTCCCGATCGAGGAGGCCTCGGCCCGTATCACGCTGCCGAACCGGGCGGAGGTGACCGGCAAGTCGGGCTATACTGGCGGCTTCGGCGAGGCCGGGCATGATTACGCCTACCGGCAGGACGGGGACACTTATGTCTTCGAGACGATGCGGCCCATGGAGGCGGGTGAGGGCCTGACGGCATCGCTCAGCATCGCGAAGGGCGCGATTGCGCCACTCTCAGCGGGCGACAAGAGCATGCTCTGGTGGTTCCGGTACGGAGCGCTCGCAGTGCTGGTTGCGTCCTTCTGCGGCGTGTTCGGATTCCTGCTGTCGAGCTTCCGCAAAGTCGGGCAGGACCCGCCGAAGCCGCCGGTCTTCCCCCGCTATGAGCCGCCCGAAGGCCTGTCGCCGGCCGGTGCGCACTACATCTATTATCGCGGTTTGCGGGGACACAATGCCCTGATCTCGTCGCTGATCGACATGGGCGTGAAAGGGCTCGTGAAGATCGACGCTTCGGACAAGAAAGCGACGACCCTAACCCGCGAAGCCGGCACCACCGTCGCAGTAAACGATGACGAAGCCAAGCTGGACGCGAGCCTGTTCGGCGGCCTGTCGCAGCTGACGCTCGGCGAGAAATACAACGCGGCCTTCACCACGGCCTACCAGTCCTTCCGTCTGTCGCTTTCGAAGAAATACGGCAGCCCGTATTTCCGCTGGAACATCGGCTACACGATCGCGGCAGCAGTGCTGACCGTCGGTGCCATCGTCTTCGCCGCGTCGCAGACGGCCAACTGGTCCGGCTGGCACACGCTGGTCGTGCTTGCCTTTGCGGCGATGAACGGCCTTTTCATGTACCTGATGCCGGCACCCACTCCGAAAGGGCAGGCGATCCGTACCGAGATTGCCGGCTTCCGCCTCTATCTCGAAACTGCTGAAAAATTGCAGATGAATGCGGTAAAGGTGGGCAGCGGCCAGCCGCCGCCGATGAGTCTCGCACGGTATGAGAAATTCCTGCCCTATGCCGTGGCGCTGGATGTCGAAAAGCCGTGGACGAAATATTTCGAGCACCAGTTGCCGAAAGAGGCAGAGAGCTACAGTCCGGCCTGGGGCTCGTTCGGTAACCGCTCGTTCCGCAATATCGGCGGCATGAACGATGCCATCATGTCGAGCATAACGTCGGGCGTCACGTCGTCCCTGCCGCAGAGTTCCAGTTCGTCGGGCAGCGGCGGGGGTGGCTTCTCCGGCGGCGGCGGTGGCGGTGGCGGTGGCGGCGGCTGGTGACGGCGGGCAGCGACGCTGAAGCGGGTGCCTTGAACTTGTCTCAAACCGGGCGTAGGCGCGCAGAATGAGCTTCAACGAAATCCTGATCGAGATTGCCGGCTGGACCGGCGCGGTGCTGATCCTGGCCGCCTATATCCTCTTGTCCATGGGCAAGATGACCGGGCGTTCGCCGCTGTACCAGTGGATGAACGTGGTCGGCGCGGCCGGCTTCATCGTCAATAGCGGCTACAATGGCGCAATCCCGTCAGTGGCGATCAACGTGGTCTGGATCGGGATCGGTCTGTTCACGATCTGGCAGGTGCGCCGTCTCGGGGAGCGCCCCGGTGCGCCGCACCTTTCAGAAGACGCCGCCGCGCCCGACGCCTGAGGCAAAGCGCGTGGCGCCTTCCACAGCGCTTCCGGCCTTCAGCACGTCTAGTCCGCCCTCGATCTCGGCTTTCAGCGCCTCCGGCAGGTCGAGGCTCCATTGACGCATCGCGGAGAGCCTGTCCGTGCGCAAGCAGAGCTGCGGGAAGGCGGCGATCCGCCGGGCAAGGTCGAGCGCGAAGGGAAGGGCAGTGTCGTCCGGGGACAGATAATTGGCAAGCCCGATGGCATGTGCCTCCTCTGCGCCGACTTCGCGGCCCGTGAGGATCATGTCCATCGCCCGCGAGGCCCCGATCAGGCGCGGCAGGCGGATCGTGCCGCCGTCGATCAGCGGCACGCCGAACCGGCGGCAGAACACGCCGAACTTCGCGCCCGGCGAGGCGACGCGCAGATCGCACCAGACGGCAAGTTCCAGCCCTCCGGCCACGGCATAGCCGTCGACCGCCGCAATCACGGGCTTGGTCAGTTCAAGTCGCGACGGTCCCATCGGACCATAATCGCCATCTGCGACGCTGCGGTTGCCACGACCCGCGGCGACAGCCTTGAGGTCGGCACCGGCGCAGAAATTGCCGTTCGCCCCGGTCAGGATGGCGACCGAAAGACCGTCATCGGCATCGAAGGCCTTGAACGCCTCGTAGAGCGCATCCGCCGTCGGCCGGTCGACCGCGTTGCGGGCCTGCGGCCTGTCGATGGTGACGACCAGGATGTTGCCGTCCGTATGCGTCCTGATGCCGGTGTCTCTGGCGGTCATGGCGATACCCTCAGTATGGTCAGGCCAGTGCCGTGCGCCCGAGGAAGGGCACGATCCGGTTCAGCAATACCGGCACCATCTTCTCCGGCAGGTCGTGGCCCCATTTGTCGATGAGTTCGAACTCGGCGCCGGGTATGCGCCGGGCGATGTCCGCGCCGGCCGCCGGCTGGATCAGCGTGTCGGCCGCCCCATGCAGCACCAGTGTCGGATGCGCCACCGAGGCGAGCCGGTCGTGCCAGCGCGGCTGGGCGAGGATAGCGGCATATTGCCGGGCGACTCCTTCTGGTCGGTCCGACCGAAGCGTCGCGGCCATTGATGCCGCCCGGATGTCGTCGTCAGATCCGCGCACGTCCGGATGCGATCCGTAGATGGCGCGGCCCCGGACAGCGAGTTCGGCAATCGCTTCCGGCGTGCGTTTTTCGGGAACGGCCGTCAGTGCAGCGCCCGCCTCCGGCGTCGACATCGGCACGGTCGGATCGCCGGACGTGGTCATCACCGGCATCAGCGTCCGCACGCGCTCAGGATGGTTCAGCGCCATCAACTGCACGATCATGCCGCCCATCGAAACGCCCAGTACATCGGCCTTGTCCGCACCCAGCGCCTCGACCAGTGCGGCCGCGTCGGCGGCCATGTCGTTGAGGACGTAAGGCACTTTCTCGTGAATGGGTTCGCCCGCCTTAAGGCTTGCAACGATCTCCCGTGGGGAGGGCGCCATCCTCCCGGCAAATTCCGTGCTGAGGCCGATATCGCGATTGTCGAAAATCACGACGCGCCGGCCCGCATCGGCGAGGCCCCGCCTCAAACTGTCCGGCCATGCGGTCATCTGCCCGGAGAAGCCCATGACGAGCAGCATCAGGGGATCGTTCGGTGAACCGATCTCCTCATATTCGATCTCGATTCCGTTTGCCTTGATCCGCGCCATGCTCTTCCTCCCGTTATTGTTATGGTGGAGCGGGGCGGTTCTACCGGCTCAGCTCCTTCATTGCCTCGTCGAGGCCGCCGAGCGTCAGCTCGAACATGCGGTGCCCGCCGATCAGCTCACGGACGAGCTTGATCGAGCCGGTGTATTCCCAAGCGCCTTCCTTGACCGGGTTCAGCCAGACGAGATGCGGGAAGCGCTGTACGAAGCGCTGGATCCAGAGGCCGCCCGGCTCGTCATTCCAGTGCTCGACCGAGCCGCCGGCATAGGTGATCTCGTACGGGCTCATCGTGGCGTCTCCGACGACGATGACCTTGTACTCGGCCGGGTACTTGTTCAGCACGTCCCAGGTCGGGATGCGGTTGTTCATGCGGCGACGGTTGTCCTTCCACAGGCCCTCATACGGGCAGTTGTGGAAGTAATAGTATTCGAGGTTCTTGATCTCGGACTTCGCCGCCGAGAACAGTTCCTCCATGATCCGCACATAGGGATCCATCGAGCCGCCAACGTCGAGCAGCAGGAGCACAGAGACCGTATTGCGCTTCTCAGGGCGCATCTCGATGTCGAGATAGCCCTTGCGGGCGGTGTTGCGGATCGTCTGGTCTAGGTCGAGTTCGTCCGGCGCGCCCTTGCGGGCCCATTTGCGCAGGCGCTTCATCGCCACCTTGATGTTCCGCGTGCCGAGCTCGACATTGTCGTCGTAATTCTTGAACTCGCGCTTGTCCCAGACTTTCACGGCGCGGCGGTGGCGGGATTTTTCCTGACCGATGCGCACGCCTTCGGGATTGTAGCCATTGGCGCCGAAGGGTGAGGTGCCGCCGGTGCCGATCCACTTGTTGCCGCCTTCGTGACGTTTCTTCTGCTCTTCGAGGCGCTGCTTCAGCGTCTCCATCAGCTTCTCGAAGCCGCCCATGGCCTCAATCTCGTCCATTTCTTCCTTAGTGAGGAATTTCTCCGTCATCTTGCGGAGCCATTCCTCGGGCAGGTCCTGGACGTTCACCGCGTCGGCGAGGGAATCGAGCCCCTTGAAGACATGGGAGAAGACCTTGTCGAACTTGTCGATGTTGCGCTCGTCCTTCACCAGCGCAGCGCGGGAGAGATAGTAGAAGTCCTCGACATTCATATCGATGACCTTCTCGTCCATTGCCTCCATCAGCATCAGGTATTCCTTCAGCGTCACGGGCACCTTGGCTTCGCGCAATGCGTTGAAGAAGTTGAGGAACATGGCCGGTCTCTCTCTGTCTTGGTGGAGAGCATAACCTCCCTGCCGCCCCCTGTCCAAGCTGACGCAACGCAAACGCCCACTCATCCTGCATTCAGGTTGGGGCGCCTAGGGATTATATCAAGATGATACGGGCTCTTCTGCTTTCTCTGCTGTTCCTGCCGGCCGCAGCCCCTGCGGCCGGGGCAGGGCCAGCCTGCCGCCCCGGTGAGGGCGAACGGGCCTGCGTGTTGCAGGCGATCTGGGAGGCGGCCTCAAGCTTCCCGGCCGACAAGCAGGACCGGCTGAAGCCCGTATTTCTGGACACGGTTGCGCTGAGTGGGGACGCGGCGTTGCTCGCGGCATGGCGGGAGAGGATCGGCGGCGTGGCAGCGCCCCGGCAGCAATATCCCGACTATGTCCGCGGGCAGGCGGAAGCAGAGCTGCAGGAGGCTGGTTGGGATGGCTTCCTGCAGCGGGCAAATGCCGGGCTTCCGCCATTTAATACAGGCCGGCCGGAACTGATGGCCGCCGGCGTCCGGCTCGCGCCGGATGCCGCGACGCGCCGCAGGGTCGTCGACGCCATGTTCCGGCTGGCTGGCCCGCCCGGATCCTCCCGGGTGCCGATGGAGAATTTCGAGCGCGGGGATTTCGGTCATGTCCTGGCCGAGCTCGCCATGGAAGACTGCGACCTCGCGAGTTTCGACCGGGCCCTGCCGCTGACGCTGGAGCCGGACGGCCTGCGCTACGCTTTCTGGCGCGCCAGGATCACCGGTGACGCCACTTCGCTCGTGCCACGCGTACGGGCGGAAGGCCCCGGAGACGATACACGTTCCGTGCGCGCGGCCCTCGAAGGATACGGGGCAATTCTGCAGCACGGCTATTGTCCGGGTTGATCCGCCGGGCCCTTTAGGGGTACGGCAGTGCGCACAGAAACGGCGTCCGCATGAACGAGTTCGACGACAGATACGAAAACATGGCCCTGGATACGGCCGATGGCGACCCTGATGGGGACCCGCCACCGACCGGAATCTGCGGGGCCAAGGAAGTCGGCGCCATCGCCCACCTCTACCGGGCCGAGGTCTACCGTTCGACTGTCTGGCGCCAGCGCCTCGACCAGACCACCAACTGGGCCGTGATCTCGACCGGGATCGGCCTGTCGGCGGCTTTTGCGTCCGAGCGAGCCTCGCCCTTTCCGATCGTGCTGGTCGGCGCGCTCTGCGTCATGTTCCTGATGCTGGAAGCCCGGCGCTACCGCTTTTTCTATGTCTGGCGCTTCCGTGCCCGTGTGCTGGAGATCGCCTTCTATGTGCCCATGCTGCGCGGGCAGGGGGCCCAGATTCCGCTCGACCGCGGCACGGCGTTGTCAGACGATTACGAGAAGCCGCAATACCGTATCCCGATGATCCGCGCGATCGGCCGGCGCCTGCGCCGGAATTACGGCTGGATCTTCGCCATTCTCGGGGCGGCCTATTTCGCCAAGATCGCCATTCACCCGACCGATGTGGACAATTTCGCCCATTATATGCGCCGGGCGCATATCGGACCGATCCCTGGCTGGCTGGCGCTCCTGTGCGGGGTCGGCTTCCATATCGGCTGGATCACGCTCGCCTGGAAAACCTGGTGGGACGAGCGCAAGGACAAGACCAAGATGGCCGACTTCCTGAAAAGCCGCGAAGACGTGAACTACCGTCCCCCCACCCAAGGCATCACTCCGATGAGCGGGGACTAAAGCGGACCGTCTTCCGTAGGCATCGGCGGCGGCGATGCACTGATCATCCCGACGGAGAAACAGCGGTTATAGGCCGGCACGTCTCCCGGATAGGCTTGCAGAGGAGACGCTCTGGCGCGAGCGCCATCGTATCGGCAGGCGCTTCGATCAACCCTGGAGCTTCGCCAAGGCCTCAGCTGCGCCGTCCTTGCATTCCTGCGGTGCGGTGTCGAACGTGGAGTACTGGAACCGACTGAACTGGTAGCTCCGGTCCTGCTCCATGCCGGGGATCCAGGGGTGGTCGGGCGCTAGTTCCTGCATCATCATGTAATCGACGACGGCGCACTGCGGATAGGCCCAGACATCGTTGCGCACATAATTCCCGCGCAGGAAGCCGCGCTCATAATAGGCCTCGGCGCGCTGGCGGTCGGTAATGTCGTCCCGTGCGATCAGTGCGGTCAGCGCTGCTTCCCGTTTCGGCTGGCTCGACTCGCCCCGGGCCGCCTTGCGCAGCACCGTGAATTCCTCATCGCTGAGCGTGGCGGGGGCAGGTGCCTCCGGTCCCGGTGCAGACGCGCAGGCGGCGATACCTGCTGCTAGCAGCAGGGCTGTAAGTGTCGATCTGATCATCATTCCGTCCCCCTTTGACTGAACTCAGCCGCCCGAAGGACCCCGGCGTTGGGGGCCGTCCTGGCGGCGGGCGAGGAAGGCGAGGCGTTCAAACAGGGCGATGTCCTGCTCGTTCTTCAGCAGCGCGCCGTGCAGCGGCGGCGTCAGGCGCTCGGGGTCTTTCTCGCGCAGGGTCTCGAGGTCGATATCCTCGTTCATCAGCAGCTTCAGCCAGTCCAGCAGTTCGCTGGTCGAGGGCTTCTTCTTGACGCCCGGCAGTTCGCGCATGGCGTAGAACGTGGTCAGGGCATCGCCGACCAGCTTCTTCTTGATGCCGGGGAAGTGGACGTCGATGATCTCGCGCATCGTTTCCTCGTCCGGGAACTTGATGAAGTGGAAGAAGCAGCGGCGCAGGAACGCGTCCGGCAGTTCCTTCTCATTATTCGACGTGATGATCACGATCGGGCGCACCTTGGCCTTCACCACCTCGTTAGTCTCGTAGACAAAGAACTCCATCCGGTCGAGCTCCTGCAGGAGGTCGTTCGGGAACTCGATGTCGGCCTTGTCGATCTCGTCGATCAGCAGAACGGGACGCTTGCCGGAGGTGAAGGCCTCCCAGAGCTTGCCCTTCTTGATGTAGTTGCGGACGTCCTTGGCGCGCTCCTCGCCCATCTGGCCGTCGCGCAGGCGGGACACGGCGTCATATTCGTAGAGGCCCTGGTTTGCCTTGGTGGTGGACTTGATGTGCCACTCGATCAGCTCGCAGCCCAGCGCCTTGGCAACCTCAATGGCCAGCACGGTCTTGCCGGTGCCGGGCTCGCCCTTCACCAGAAGCGGGCGCTCCAGCGCGATGGCAGCGTTGACGGCCACGCGCAGGTCATCAGTTGCCACATAGTCCTTGGTGCCTTCGAAACGCATGGCTTTCCCGTCCTCATTTGTCGTTATTTCCCACAATAGGGAGTGGCCCGGATGGGGCAAGCGCTGACGTGGCGCGAACTGTACCTTGCAGCGCAGCACGGGTTTCATTTTTCCGGAGGTCCGGTCTGTGGTAGACAGATCAGGCCATGCGCACGGCCGCAGAGCCTCAAGCTTCAGCGGAGTGCCGCGCCGAACCGGGCAGATCCGGCCCCCTGGGCCAGGATGGCCCGGACCGGTGCAGGACTTATGATCCAGGTCTCTTTCGGGAAACGAGCGCATGGCTCCCTGTGCCTGCAGACAGGGCCGGACCTGTCCGGCAGCATGATCCGAGCAGGGGAAAAGTTTTCCAACCGGCAATCATGCGTTAACGCCTTACTGCAATCCTTTGCTAAATTCGCCGCATTGGGTTTACCGCCATGCCCCTGAAACTGTCGCTCAAGCCGGGTGAGACGTTCGTTGTGAACGGCGCCGTCGTCCGCAATGGCGACCGGCGGGGCGTGCTGTTGCTGGAAAACCAGGCGCGGGTCCTGCGCGAGAAGGACATCCTCCATCCGCGCGATGCAACGACACCGGTGGCCCGGGCCTATTTCAGCGTCATGCAGATGTACCTGCTCGGCGAAGCGGATGGCCCGGCCTATGCCCAGGCGGCCGAATCCCTCGCCGCGCTGCTCGCCTCCTGCACCGGCGAGGACGAGCGGACGGCGGTGCTCGATATCTCGGCTGACGTGGCCTGCTCCAATCTCTACCGTGCTCTCAGCCGTTGCCGGCGCCTCCTGTCCGATGGCGACGGGGACATTGCATAATGGCGGGCGGTTCGTTCATGCGCGCCAGCCCCGCCCTGGATGCTTCGCCCCTTGGTCTGGATGAGGCGATCCGGCGTCTCGAGGCCGGGGAAGGGCAGGACATCTGCGTCGACCTGGGGGGCGGCCGCCTCGCGCGTGCGGACGGTCCGCGCGGTACCGAAGGCCTGCTGCAGCGCCTGCGTGGCCACAAGATGATGATCGCGCTCGCCTCGGGCGCCGCAGACCTCTCGCGCTTCTCGGTTGCGCCCCGGTCCCTGATCGTTGCGCCGGCTGTGCAGGAAATCCTCGACGCCGCCACGCAACGGGATTAGAGCGCCGCGCATGAGCGCCGACCTTATCTCCCTCTTCACGGCTACCTTCGTCACCTTCTTCGTGCTGATCGACGCACCGGGGGTCGCGCCGGTATTCGCCACGCTGACTGCGAACGGCACGCCGGCCTGGCGCCGCAAGATGGCGATCAAGTCGACCATTGTGGCGACGCTGATCATGTTCTTCTTCGCCTTCGGCGGTGCCTGGCTGATGGATGCGATGCACATTTCCATCGACGCCTTCCGGGCCGCCGGCGGCGTGCTCCTGTTCCTGATCGCGCTCGACATGGTGTTCGAAAAGCGTACCGAACGGCGCGAGCACAGGGCTGAGGAGGTCCTGGAGGAACAGCGCAAGCACACCGATCCCGACGACATTTCCGTGTTCCCGATGGGTATTCCGATGATTGCCGGACCGGGCTCCATCGCGACGGCCATGTTCTACATGTCGGACGCTTCGAACTGGGTCGAGAAGGGGATCGTGCTGGGCGCGATCGGCCTGAACCTCCTGGTGACGCTGATTGTGTTCCTTCTGGCCGGTCCGATCGTGCGCCTGCTGGGGGCGAGTGTCGCCGGTGCAATGACGCGGATCCTCGGTGTGATCCTCGCAGCTCTTGCCGCGCAGCTGCTGATCGACGGCATCAAGGGCGCCTTCAGCCTCGTCTGACACCCGTTCCGGTCAGGACGTTCCCATCGGTTCGAGTTTCTTCCGCGGCCGGATATTCCGGCGGAACGTCGACCAGGTGACGAAGACGAGCGAGAGGCCTGCCGCGGTCATGCCCATGACCTGAAGCACCATCTGCAGTGTCCAGCGCACGCCCGTATCGGCAACCCGGAGCGCAGAGCCTCCCGACTGCTTCACCAGCGCGACCGCTCGGTCGCCGCCGGCCTCGGCAATCAGGCGCACGCGTCGCAGGTCTGCGCTGTCCTCGATCTGCTCGATCAGTGTCACGGCGGCGCCGGGGCTGGTCAGCATGCCGATCCGGTCGATCTGTTCGAGGTCGGCTTCGAGCCTCTGCAGGCCGCGGGCGTCGATGGCGTCCTTGAAGGCGGCTTTCACGCGTTCGGTGCGGACGTCGGTCGTGGCCAGTCCGCCAAGCGCGGTGTCCAGCGCGGGTTTGAGCGCATGGTCGGGAATGGCGGCGTTGACGCGTCCGGTCAGGTAGTTGCGGAAATCGTCGGTCAGGCGGCCGGAGCGCAGCGCCGACTTGAGGATCGAGGCCGCGCGGATGTTTGCGTCCGACAAGCCGTCGGCGGTTTCCGCCTCGATCAGGCCGATGGCGGTGATTTTCAGGGCGATGCCGTCGGTGCGCTCGCCCCGTATCCAGCGCTCCGAATTCTCGGCCAGGTCCTGAAACGTGCCGAGCAGACGGAAACGGGTGTCGTCGGCGACGCGGGCAGAGGTGATTTCGATATCGGGACCGCCCTGGCCGTCCGACTCGGCGACGCTGCCGTCATCGGCGCTGGCGTCGGTCGTATCGACGGCATCGGACTGTACGTCCACGACGCGGGCGGAGACCTGGGCTTCCTCGTATTTCAGGCTGATCGTCGTCGGCAGCTTGCGCAGCGCTGCGGCGGTCAGCCGGTCGTCCGCGCGGTTGAGCCGCTCGGCATCGGCGGCGACGGTGAGTTCCTTGACGTCCTTGCGGTCCAGCATCTGCGGGGCGGCGAGCAGGAAGCCGTGCGCTGCGGCCACATCCTGCGCGGTGAGCTCGCGGTCGACGATGTCGTACCAGAATTCATAGCGGTCGCCGGGATTGCGGGGCGCGAACGAGGCGAAGGCATCGTCCATGTTCTTCCGGGTCTGGTCGATCGCTTCGATGCCCGGCGAGTCGGAGAAGGCGGCGCCCGAAAAGGCCGATCCGAGCACGCGCGCAGCGATCACCGGGATCAGGATCAGCATGGAATTGAAAATGACAGCCTGCATCCAGCCAGACGTCTTGTCGGTGCTTTTCCGGCGTCGGGCCATTAACGCTGAGACCGTTGCAAAAGCTGTGCGATGGGCGAGTTTTTATAGAGCGCGTGAGGGCCGGAAAGATCAAGTCCCGGCCTGCAAATTGCACTGCTTTGGCCGCTTCGTTCCATGCCGCGACGTTCACAATATCACGAGATTTGGGGGTTTTGCGGTCAATCAACTGAAAAGACTGAAAAAATTATCTCAGTACTGCCGATTGCGGTGAATCGCTTGGGGCTTTATATCCCGGCCAAGTTTGTATGAGGTGTCCTGCGATGAGCGTTGAGCTTGCAGATGACTATCGTCCCTCGGAAGACGAGGAATTCATGAACGCCCAGCAGCTGGCCTACTTCCGTCGGCTGCTCGAAAACTGGAAGGCCGACATCCTCGACGGCGCCAAGCAGACCATTACAAATCTGCAAGATGAGTCCGGTTCGCTGCCGGATATCGTCGACCGTGCCTCGGCCGAGAGCGACAAGGCCCTGGAACTGCGGACCCGCGACCGCCAGCGCAAGCTGATCTCGAAGATCGACGCGGCCCTGCGCCGGATCGAGGACGGCACCTACGGCTATTGCGAAGTGACCGGCGAGCCGATCGGTATCCGCCGCCTCGAAGCCCGCCCGACCGCGACGCTGAGCCTCGAAGCCCAGGAACGCCACGAGCGCAAGGAACGCACCCTGCGCGACGACTAGGGCAGGGCGGACTGACCCCCGAATTGTTTGCGGCGGCGTCTCCGAAGAGGCGCCGCCGCTTTTTTATCATCCCAACGCCACGGCTGTATCATCCCAACGCCACGGCGCTTACTTTTCCGCGGCCGCCTGTTCGCGGTGAGATCACAATGCCACCAAGGTCCAAACGATCCCTTACATCTTGGTAATCAAGGTCTTAAGGCTGAACCCTCATGTTTAACAGCAAGTGGCGATTTGTTAGCTTCCAGGTGATTCGGACGGGGGTCTGATGGCTGGTCACGGCGGGGGGCGTGAAATTCCTAACCAGCCGTTAACCCTCCCGGATGCATGAATGACCGTTACGGAAGCGTTGCGCATGAAGTCTACTCTCCCCCTTGCCGCCGACGATGGCTGGGACATGTCCCCGCGCCGGGAAACGGCGGTCATGGTGGACATGCCGACCTCGTTCGAGCCGCTGTCGCCGGACCGGCCTTTGCCGTCCGCCCGCGGCGTGCTGAGCTCGGCGGAGATCGAAGCGCTGCTCCGGCCCGACCTGTCGGACATGCCTGCTACGCCCCCCGAACCGAAATCCATCCGTGAAAAGCCTTTGCCGGATGTCGAGGCGCCCGTTGCGCCGGTGATCTCTGCCAGCCCGTCCACGGATCTTCCGGACACGGCCCGTCGCCTCGCGTCCCGCCTCTCCATGGCGCTGCGCAAAGGGTGCGGCCTGCGCGCCGCTGCCGTTGCCCGGACAATGACGGACGGCGACTTCGATACGGGCCTGCAGACGGGTATCGCAGGCTTCGGGACAGCCATCGCCTGTTTCGCCTCGGGCGACGGCGAAGTCGATGCCATGCTGGTCATGTCGCCAGAACTTGCCAATGTCCTGATCGAAACGGCCTGCGGCGGCCTTCCGGGCGACTGGTCGCCCCGCGAACTCACCCCGCTCGACAGCGCGCTGCTCGAAGGTCTCGTGCGCCCGCTCGGCGTCGCCATCGCTCCGGGCCTTGCCTTTGCGAGCGTCGAGACCGAGGCGGACTTTGCCATGGCGCTCGCCCGTCCGGGTGCGGCAGAAATCGTGGACTTCGATATCCGTGTCGAGTCCGTGCGCCATGCCGCGCGCCTGATCATCGCGAAGGACATTCTCCAGGACGAGGCAGTGGCCGCGCTTCCGGCACCGGAGGCAACTCGCGCTCCCGCCGCCGCGCCATCGGTTACTGTCCTGCTGACGGCCCGCGCCGCGTCGCTCAGCGTACCGCTCTCGCGCCTGTCGGATCTGACCGCCGGCTCGACGCTCCTGCTGGGCGTTCCGGCTGATCAGCCGGTGGAACTGCTCTCCGGTGGACGAGCGGGCCCGGTGGTTGCCGAGGCCCAGATCGGGCGCAAGGGCAACAAGATGGCCTTGCGCGTATCGCGCCGCCTTCCGGGCTTCCGTTAGGCGCAGCCTACTGTTTCAGGAATTCCGCCTCGATTTCGATGCGCACCTCGTCGGTGACGAGCCCGGAATAGGCCGAAACACCGAAATCGGACCGGTTGATCACGGCGGTCGCGCTGAAGCCGGCGACTTCCGCGCCGCGGATGATGTCATAGGCGGAACCGTTGAAGGTGACGTGCAGGGTCACAGGTTTCGTGACGCCGTGCAGGGTGAGTTCTCCATCCACTTCGGCTGAGCTGTCCGCGCCTGGACGCACCGTCAGCGTGCGGAACGTGGCCTGCGGAAAGGCTCCCGCATCGAAAAATTTCGGCCCCATGAGTTCGGCGGCGAACGCATCGTTTGCCATGTCGAGCGAGGTCATGTCGATCACCGCCTCGGCATGCGCCGCGGCCGGGTCCGACGCGTCGCCCGAGAGCGACACGTCGAACGTTTCGAACCTTCCGATCAGGTCCGAATAGCCGAGGTGATTGATGCGGAAGAGAAGGGCGGCATGGGCCGGATCGAGTTTCCAGTCGCCGGCCTTCAGCGCTGCGAGTTCCGTCGTCACGTGCGGTTTGGCCAGCGGGGCGACGAGCGATGTACAGCTGCAGAGGGCGAAGGCGGCCAGGAGGGCGGCGATCCGGTTCATGTTCATCCTTCGGCCTTGGTTTCGGCGATCCACGTGTCGACAGTCTCCTCCAGAATGGCCAGCGGCACAGCCCCGTCCTTCAACACAACATCGTGAAACGCGCGGATGTCGAAACTGTCGCCGAGTTCGGCCTTTGCCTTTTCGCGCAGGTCGACGATCTTGTTCATGCCGATCTTGTAGGCCGTGGCCTGTCCCGGCATCACGATGTAGCGCTCGATGGCCTTCTTACAATCGCCTTCCGGGTTCGGCGTATTGTCCAGCAGGTACTGGATCGCCTGTTCACGGGTCCAGTGCTTGTCATGGATTCCGGTATCGACCACGAGGCGTGCCGCGCGCCAGATCTCCATGGCGAGGCGGCCGAAATCGTCATACGGATCCTGGTAATAGCCCATCTCCTTGGGAAGCAGTTCGGCATAAAGGCCCCAGCCTTCTGTAAAGGCGGTGAAGTCTGCATACTTCCGGAATTCCGGCACGCCGGTCAGTTCCTGCGCGATGGCGATCTGCATATGATGGCCAGGGATGCCCTCATGGAAGGCCAGTGCCTGCATCTGGTAGGTGGGCATGTCCTGCATGCGGTAGAGGTTCGCATAATACGTGCCCGGACGGCTGCCATCGGGGGAGGGCTGGGAATAGAAGGCCTTGCCGGCCGATTTCTCGCGGAAGGGCTCCACGGCCTTCACGATCATGTCGGCTTTCGGGAACGTGTTGAACACAGTCGGCAGGTCGGTCCGCATGTGATCGATCGCGGCGGTCGCCTCGGCGAGGTATTCGGCGCGGCCTTCTTCCGTATTCGGCTTGAAGAAGCGCGGATCGGTCCGCATGAATTCGAAGAAGTCCTTGAGGTCACCCTCGAAGCCGACCTTCCCCATGATCTCGCGCATTTCACCATGGATCCGGTCGATCTCGGCAAGTCCGAGTTCATGGATCTGTTCCGCTGTCATGTCTGTCGTTGTGATCTCGCGGAGGTTGGCGGCGTAATAAGCGGCCCCGTCCGGCAGTTTCCAGGCGCCGTCATCCGTGGTGGCAGTCTTCGCCTGCTCGGTCAGTTCCGCGATGGCTGCCTCATAGGCAGGGCCGACCGAGGTTTTCAGCGCGTCGGCGCCGCGAGCGATCAGGGCGTCGGCTTCGGCCTGCGTGATCGAGTCGTCCGCGGTCAGCGCGGTCACCTTGGCACGGAAGTCTTCCATCAGCGGGCTGTCGGTGCCGCTCTCGTCGAAGGGGTAGCCGGTGATCACGCCTTTCGCGTCGGACAGGACATAGGTGTAAACGAAGGCCGGCGGCTGGATTCCCATGGCTGCGGCGATCCGGGAATTCTCCAGGTTCTGTCCCAGATAGGCCGGGATGCCGTTGAGACGCGAAAGATAGGCTTCGGCGTCGGCGGAGGTCTCGATCCGGTGCTGGTTGATCAGGAAGGCTGGGATCTCGGCCTGCGCCCCATTCATCTGGTCGAAGACGTAGCGGTGATGGCGGTAGGTATAGCTCGCTTCGGCGGTTTCCAGGTTCTGTTCGGCGATCCGCCAGGACAGCTGGGTCTGGTGGTCGAGCAGGGCGGGATTGAAGCCGGCCTTCATCTCGGCGATGTCCGCCCGTTGGAATTCCAGTTCTTTCAGGGCATTGGCATCGGAGACATCGTCCCATTCGCCATAATTGTCCTTGATGCCGAGATAGGTCTGCGAGATCGGGCTGCGCGCGACCGCCTCGGCGAATTTCTGGTCGAACCAGGCGTTCAAACGGGCAGATTCTGCGGCAATCGCCTCGGGCGTCGCCTCGTTGGCCGGGGCGGCCGCTTCGGGCGCTGCAGCAGACGCGACAGGCGCATCCTGGCTGGTGCAGCCCGCGGCGGCGAGCACAAGGGCGATAGCGGTAAAAGCTGGTTTCATGGGGAGCTCCTGGTAAGCGGGAATCTGTAATCCTGGCAGGCAGTCTTAACGCTTTTTTCGCTTTCGTTAACCTTTGCGGCCTATCTCTCTGTAGACTAGGATTCAGAGCGGCTGAGTCGGCCCTGCCGGCGCGGCCGCAAAGTGTTTGCCCGGCGCGTATTCCAAAGGCCGATGGCGGGAGTTGAGAGCAGCATGGACATGATCAACCGCATGCAAGACGGCCCTGCAGACGAGATCGACACCGCAGAGGACGCCGCGCCCGCCGGCGCCCGGAGCCGGGTCGACGTCATGCAGCTCCTGTTCTGGGGCTGCCTGCTGATCTCCATCGCTGCCGCCAGCGTGGCGCTTGCCTGGCCGAAGGCTTCCGGCGCCCCGGGGCCGATCCTGCTGATCGCCATGGGCTCGGGCGGCCTCGTGTTCCTGCTGTGGACGGTCCGCGGTGCCGGCCGCATGCTCGGTCTTTTCCCGGAGAAGGGCTCGGCCATTCGTGCGGCGCAGGCGAGCCAGCCGCGCTTCGGCTGGATCGAGGCGCTGGACGAAAGCGTTCTGATCGCCGACCAAGGCGGTGCTCCGGTCGCAGCGAACACTGCCTACAAGGACCTCACCGCCATGGCGCTGATGGTCAGCCAGGGCGACAATGCTCCGGTTACGGTCGACCGCCTCTTCGGCGCGAGCCCCGGCCTCGCCGCGCCGGTCTATCGCCTCTCCAAGGACGCCAAAGCCGGCCTCGCCCGCCGCGAAGTCCTGCCGCCGATCACCATCGGCCCGGAACAGGTGCCCGCCCAATACGAAATCTCTGTCTCGCCCCTGCCGCGCGGCAAGGTCCTCTGGCGTATCCGCCCGATCGCCGGCGAGCGTGAAGCAACCGGCGCGACCGACCTGAAATCACTGTACGTCGAAGACGCGCCGATGGGCTTCTTCGCCGCCCGTCCGGACGGCACGATCACCTACGCCAACTCCTGGCTGCGCGATACGCTGGGCCTGCCCGAGTCGGCCCGCAATGTCCGCATCGACGACATTATGCGCCCGGAATTCGTGAAGATGCTGGGCCGCGACAAGAAAACCGGCTTGCCGGGCCGTGTCGACATCCAGATCCGCGGCCGCGACGGGATCGAGATCCCGGTCCATGCGATCACCAGCTGGATGGGCCGCGGCGCCGACGCATCCGGCCGCACGATCCTGCTTCCCAGCGCGCAGATGCTGAACGGCGGGGAAGAGCGTTTCGCCCTGACCGGTTCGCGTCCCCCGCGGATCGACGGCGACCCGATGTTCGACGACGCGCCTTTCGGCGCTGTCCGCCTGCAGGGCGACAGCGTTCAGGGCGCGATCATTCTCGATGCCAACCGTGCGCTGATGGAAATGACCGGCGGCCAGGCAGCTCCCGGCGGCATGTTCGCGAGCCTCTTCCAGGCCGAGGACGGCGCCGAAGTACTGAGCGCGGCCCTCGTCGACGCCATCGACAAGCCGGTCGGCCTGAAGATCGCCGGCAAGGACCCGCGCCACGTCAACGTGTTCGTCACGCTGGACGGCAATGGCCGCCCGTCGGTCGCCTATGTCATGGACATAACCGAACAGCGCCAGCTGGAAATCCGCCTCGCACATGGCGAGAAGATGCAGGCCATCGGCCAGCTCGCCGGCGGCGTTGCGCACGATTTCAACAACGTGCTGCAGGGCATCATCCTCAACAACGAGCAGCTGATGGTCCAGCACCCGCTGGGCGATCCGTCCTACTCGAACCTCAAGTCGATCAACGAATTCGCGATGCGCGCGAAGGAACTCGTGAAGATGCTGCTCGCCTATGCGCGCCAGCAGACGTTCAAGCGCGAGATCTTCGCGGTGCCGGACTTCATGACCGAGTTCTCGATCCTCCTGCGCCAGCTGCTGGACGAGCGGATCCAGCTGGAGATCAAGCACGGCCGCGACGTGCCGTATATCAAGGCCGACAAGAACCAGCTCGAGAATGCGCTGTTCAACCTCGCCACCAATGCCCGCGATGCGATGCTGACCCACAAGAATGGCGGCAAGCTGACGATCCGCACCAGCCGCGCCACCGGCGCCGATGCGCATGCGAAAGGCTTCAAGTTCGTCGAGGACGGCGAGTACATGCTGATCGAGGTGGAAGACACCGGCCACGGCATGTCGAAGGACGTGATGGAGAAGATCTTCCAACCCTTCTTCACCACCAAGGAAGCCGGCGTCGGCACGGGCCTCGGCCTTGCCACGGTCTACGGCATCGTCAAGCAGTCCGGCGGCTACGTCTGCACCACGTCGGCCGTGGGCAAGGGCACGACGTTCCACATCTACCTGCCGGCGCTCAAGGCCGAGGACGTTCCAGCCCCGGCCGAAGTGGTCGCCTCCGAGAAAGCACCGGCCCGGCCGATGGATATTTCCGGACGCGGACGGATCCTCCTCATCGAGGACGAGGACGGCGTGCGCGGTATCGCCGCTTCGCTGCTGCGCTCGCGCGGCTACGAGGTCGAAGAGGCCTGCGATGGCGAGGAAGCCATGGAAATCCTCGAGGACAATCCGAACAGTTTCGACCTCGTCATTTCCGACGTGGTCATGCCTGGCAAGGATGGCCCGACGCTGATCCGGGAGGCGAAGGACCTGCTGGGCCATGCCCGCGTGATCTTCATCTCCGGCTATGCCGAGCGCGACATTGCCCAACAGCTGGACGACGACCGCGCGGTCTCGTTCCTGCCGAAGCCGTTCACCGTCCGCCAACTGGCCGAGCGGGTGAAACAGGAACTCGGCAGCCCCAGCAAGGAAGCCGCCTGAAAGCAAGCCGAGCGGGAGAGGGTGTCATGAGCAAGAGCTTTTCCCTCCGTCCGGTCGGTTTGGTTTCCTCCACGCGCGATACGCCAATCGACGACGACTGGGATGCGATCCCGGCACATATCGATCTCGATCCAGACCAGTTCACCGCCGAGGCCCTGATGGGCCTCGATGCGTTTTCACATTGCGAAGTGATCTTCCTGTTCGACCGGGTGCCGGACGAAAAGATCGAGACCGGCGCGCGCCATCCGCGGGGCAGGGAAGACTGGCCGCGGATCGGCATCTTCGCCCAGCGCGGCAAGAACCGGCCGAACCGGCTGGGCGTCACGGTTTGCCGGATTGTCTCCGTGAACGGACTGCGCCTGACGCTGGAGGGCCTCGATGCCATCCAGGGCACGCCGGTTCTGGATATCAAGCCCGTCATGTCGGGCTTCGCTCCGCGCGGGGATTTCCACGAGCCGGGCTGGGCAAAGGAAATCATGGCGGGATACTGGTAAGCACTGCCGCCAGCACGTGCGACGTCCGTTAAGGCGCCGCAAGGTGATCTCAGGTTTTTAGAAGCGGGTTCCGGACTAGGAGTCCGGCAGAGGCAGGCCGGAAGGTGCCCGGAGACATGCCCGAACACGCGCCGGAATTGCCCGAACACACCTCGAAAGCACCCCGAACTCTTCGGGCAGGTTGCGGAGGCCCTCGGGCAGCATCAGTTCGCCGCTGAGGGCGGCGGCAATGCGCTTGTTTTCGTGGAGAGCGGGCTTCGCCCATGCAGGCGCTTCGGTCTGCCCCGGCACCCATTCGATGCTGGCGAGGAAGACGCGGCCATAGGGCGTCACGCTCCGGTGGTACTGAGTTCCCTTGCCCCAGGTCGCCCGTACATAGGCGCGCAGCGCCAGGATCTGGACCCAGATCAGGGGGCCAGACCAAGGCGAGGTGCGCGGGGAATCCGGGAGGTGGATGAAGCAGCGACATACGCCGGAATATACGTCCGGATACGGAGGTGTCAGATAAATTTATTTTCGACGCCGATGTTTGCAGCGGAATGCGAGCGAAAAGGAGGTGGATACTTGCGTTTGCCTTGCACCGCGCCAGCCTTTGTGAGCTGCATTGACGGGAGGGCGGTTGAGGCGCATCGTTTGACGCCTGTCAACGCAGGTGAACCCCATGAAACTCAATGCAAACAGATTGTTCGTTGCCGTTTCTGCCGCCATCGCACTCGCGTGGCTGGTCTGCACGCTTCTGGTTGGCGTGGCGCCAGGGGGTATGATGTCCCTCAGCGGGAACATGATGCACACCAATTTTCACGGCATGGCCTGGTCGATGAGCCCGGGCGGCATCATTGCAGGCCTCTTCGTCTGGAGCCTCTCCGGTGGCGCGCTCGCGTGGGTGAGCGCGACGATCTACAACTATCTCGGCCGCGGCGAGGGCTGAGGTCAGGCCTTCGCCCAGAGCGCTTTCAATACGTTCGCGAACGGCTCCGCGCGGTCGGCGCAGGCCCAATGGCCGGTGCCGCGTTCGACATGCAGGGGGACGTTCCAGCGTTTCGCGAAGCGTTCGGCGACGGAGAGGTCGACGAAGGGATCGGTCTCGCCCCAGAAGAGCTGGCCGGGGCGGGGGAGGTTTTCGAGGTCGGCGACCCAGGGGCCCGAGAAGCGGAGACCCACGGCCGAGCGGTAGAGTTTCAGGATCGACTGGCGCATCGTCTTGTCGACGTGGGGGACTTCCTCCGCCGCGAGACCGGCCGGCATACCGCCCGCGACGAGGCCGGCTTCGAGCTGCGCCTTGTTGCGCATGTTCAGCATGACGAATTCGCCGAGCAGGGGCGTTGCCCACATGCGGGCGGTCTTGTGGCCCCGATAGTCCGGGTCGATCACGGCATTGGTGACGCACCAGGTGCGGATCAGGTCCGGCCGGAGGCTCGCCACGCGGAGGGAGATGAGCGCGCCCCAGTCATGCCCGACCAGGTGGACCTTCTGGCCGAGACGTTCGATCTCGCCGATGATGAAATCTGTATAGGCGTCCTTCGTGCAGGAAAACCCGGCCGGCAGCGGCACGCCGAAGCCTGGCAGGGCGGGGGCGCGATAGACCGCTGGCTGAAGACCAAGGGCCGCGACCAGCGGCTTCCACAGCGCGGGCGTGTCGGGCACGCCGTGAACGAAGACGATCATGGATTTACTCCGCGGGAGCAGGCTCCCAATATGTGTCTGCGGGGAAGACTTCGTCCAGCGTTCCGGCAATGGACGGGCCGTAGACGGGGTTCGGCAGGACGAACCAGCCATTGCCCCACATCGGGCCGAAGGCCGGATCCATGGCGAGCGCGGTGCGCTGCGGCACGGTGAGGGACTTGTCGTTGAAGATGTCGGCAATGTCGCCGAGCTGGTCACCGGCGAGGGCGATGATGCAGTAAGTGTCGGAGATCAGGTATCGGCGGCCGTCCTTGCCGCTGCCGCCTGGGGCATCGCCCCGCAGGAACAGGGTTTGGCCATAGGTGAAGTCGCCGAGGCCCGCGGCGGCCAGCGTTTCGGCGGTGCCGGCATGGTTGGCATTGTCGCGGTTGGTGTTGACGATGATCTCGACGCCCGCCGCGCGGATACGCTCGAAGGCGTCTTTCACGCCCGGAATGGCGATGGCCTTGCCCGCGCCGGTCTTTTCCCACTGGTCCCAGACTTTCGGGTCGAAACCCTGGTTCATCCGGTCGGAATAGGCAGTGACGCCGAGATTCCAGATCAGGGTCTCGTCGGCATCGAACACGGCAGCGAGCGGTTTGTCGCCGCCGCAGGCAAGGTAATCGGGGGCCGTTGCCGTGGCGCCGGGCGCGAGCACGACGCTGGCATTCGGGCGGGCGGCGGCCTTCGCCTCGACATAGCGGGCGATCTCGTTCCAGTCCTGCACCAGGGCGATGCGTGCCTCGGCCGAGCCGTAGAGCCATTGCTGGGTTGCAGGCGGGGAGACCGGCGCCGCTGCAGCAGGCGCCTCGTCGATCGTCTTGATGACTTTGACGATGACCGTCTTTTCCGGCTCGGGCGGCGGGGCCACGGTCTGGCAGGCGGCGAGAAGGGCGAGGGCGGAGAGGGAAATGAGCTGTTTCATGGCGGCACTCTCCGCCAATCCGCCGTCCAAGTCTATCACCGCTTCGCGACAATCCGGCAGGGTTCCCTTTCGTCACTCTTGCGGCTGGGGGATGCTTCCGCCAAGGATATGGAAAACCCGGTTTGGAGGAGGCAGCCATGAAAACCAAGATCACCGAAATGTTCGGCATCCAGCACCCGATCGTGCAGGGCGGCATGCATTATGTCGGCTTCGCCGAAATGGCAGCGGCCGTGTCGAATGCCGGCGGCCTCGGCATCATCACCGCGCTGACCCAGCGCACGCCGGCCGACCTCGCCAATGAGATCGCCCGCTGCAAGGACATGACCGACAAGCCGTTCGGCGTGAACATCACCTTCCTGCCCTCGACCACACCGCCGGATTATCCGGGCATCGTCGAGGCGGTCATCAAGGGCGGCGTGAAAGTCGTTGAGACGGCCGGTAACAACCCGTCGGCCGTGCTGCCTGCGCTGCAGGGCGCCGGCATCAAGGTGATCCACAAGTGCACCGCCGTGCGCCACGCGCTGAAGGCACAGGCCATCGGCTGCGATGCTGTCTCGGTCGACGGTTTCGAGTGCGGCGGCCACCCGGGCGAAGACGACGTGCCGAACTTCATCCTGCTGCCGCGCGCGGCGGACGAGCTGGAAATCCCGTTCATTTCCTCCGGCGGCATGGCGGACGGCCGGTCGCTGGTCGCCTCGCTCGCCATGGGCGCGCAAGGCATGAACATGGGCACGCGCTTCATCGCCACGAAAGAGGCGCCGGTGCACGAGAACGTGAAACAGGCGATCGTCGCGGCGACCGAACTTGACACGCGCCTCGTGATGCGCCCGCTGCGCAATACCGAACGTGTGCTGACCAATGCAGGCGTCGAGCGCCTGCTGCAGAAAGAGAAAGAACTCGGTTCGCAGATCAAGTTCGAGGACATCATCGCGGAAGTCGCGGGCGTCTATCCCAAGGTCATGGTCGAAGGCGACATGGATGCCGGCGCCTGGAGCTGCGGCATGGTCGCGGGCCTGATCCACGACATCCCGACGGTCAAGGAACTGATCGACCGGATCATGAAGGAAGCCGAGGACATCATTTCCGGCACGCTGGCCGGCATGCTGGCGGGCAAGGTTCCGGCCTGATGCGGATTGGATGGGGAGGGGTCGCGGCGCTGGCTGGCGTGGCGGCGATCCTGTCGGCCTGCGCGAGCGCCCCGGCGGCGCGGCAGCAGGCTGAGGCGGACCCGGCGGCCCTCTGCCATGCACTGTTCGATACGGATGCGGACGTGCAGCAGCGGCTGACGCGGTTCGGATCCGACATGGACGATCTCTGCGCCTGTTTCGTCAGCGAACATGATGCACTGGATCCCGAGGGGCGGGCGAACATGCTCGCCCTGTCCGCCAAGGTGATCGAGGTGCGCGATGCGCGCGGGTTCACCACGGCGGAAGAAGCCGTCGAGCTGATGGAGGACGACCAGGACGGGGCCGAGTTCGGCTTTCCGTGGGAGCGCCTGAAGGCCGGTGGCGAACCGGTCGAGGAAGCGATGAAGCGGGCGCAGCGCGACCCTGCAGGCTGCGCCGCGCCCTAGACGACGGATACTTCAGCGGGGCCTGCCTCGACGCGGCCGATAAGGGCGGCGCCGGTGTGGCCGTGGCGGGCGAAGAGGGCGAGCACGTCTTCTGCCACGCCGGGCGCGCAGGCGACGAGCAGGCCGCCGCTGGTCTGCGGGTCGCAGAGGAGGTCGCGCTCGGCTTCGCTCATGGCGCCGGAGATCATGTGTTTCACCGAGTCCCAGTTGCGGCCGGAGGCGCCGGTCTTCACGCCCGCTTCGGCGAGTTTCCGTGCGCCCTCGAACACCGGGACTTTTGCCTTGTCGATGACCAGTGTGACGCCCGCGCCGCGGGCCATTTCGCTGCCATGGCCGATCAGGCCGAAGCCGGTGACGTCCGTGGCGGCATGCACGCCTTGCATGGCGGAAAGCTCCGTGCCCGGCGTGTTGAGGCGCGTGGTGGAGGTGATCATTTCCTCATACTGGGCGGCTTCGAGGATTTCCCGCTTCAGGGCGGCGGAATAGATGCCGATGCCGAGCGGTTTGCCGAGGATGAGAACATCGCCCGGTTTCGCGTTCGAGTTCATGAGGATGCGGGCAGGATCGACGAGGCCCATGGCGACGAGGCCGTAGATCGGCTCTGCGGCGTCGATGGAATGGCCGCCCGCGATGGGGGCGCCGGCCGCCTCGGCCACCGACTGGCCGCCGGACAGGATGGCGCGGATCGTCACCGGCGAAATCCGGTTGATGGGCATGCCGACAATGGCGAGGGAGAAGATCGGCTTTGCGCCCATGGCGAAGACATCGGAGAGGGCATTGGTCGCGGCGATACGGCCGAACGTGTAGGGATCGTCCACGACGGGGGTGAAGAAGTCCGTCGTGGCCACCAGCGCGGTCGTGTCGTTGATGCGGTAGACGGCGGCATCGTCGCTGGTGCCGGCATCGACGATCAGGTCCTTCGAGCCGAGGGCGAGCGGCATTTCCGAGAGGATATCAGCCAGCACGTTGGGGGCGAGCTTGCAGCCGCAGCCGCCGCCATGGGCGAGGGACGTGAGGCGCGGTTCGGCGGTCGAGTCGGGCATGGAACATCTCCGGTTTCGGCGCCATCCTAGCGCTCTGGTGCGGCCCGGAAAACCTGATAGGTCTGTTACACATGCCGTATCTCGAAACTGTCACCGATCTCAGCCCGGAAAACCTCGCGCGCTACGACGCCATCATTGATGTGCGCTCGCCGGCCGAGTTTGCCGACGACCATTTGCCGGGCGCGATCAGCCTGCCGGTGCTCTCGAATGACGAACGGGCGACGGTCGGCACGATTTACAAGCAGGAGAGCCCGTTCCGGGCGAACCGTGTGGGCGGGGCCATCGTGGCGCGCAACATCGCGCAGCATCTCGAGACGGCGCTGGCCGACAAGCCGAAAAGCTGGCGGCCCCTCGTTTATTGCTGGCGGGGCGGCATGCGTTCGAACGCGATGGCGACGATCCTGTCCTCCGTGGGTTGGCCGACGGGCGTGGTGAAGGGCGGCTACAAGACCTGGCGGCGGGAAGTCGTGGCCGGGCTGGAGCAGGACAAGACGCTTCTGCCCGTGCGCCTGATCGACGGGCAGACCGGCACCGGCAAGACAGCCCTCCTGAAGGCCATCGCCGAGGCGGGCGGGCAGGTGATCGACTTGGAAGCGCTGGCGAACCATCGCGGATCGGCCTTCGGCGATTTCGGCGAGGACACACAGCCGGCCCAGCGGATCTTCGAGACGGAGATATGGGACCGGCTGCGCCGCTTTGATCCGGACATGCCGATTTTCGTGGAGGCGGAATCGGCGCTGGTCGGGCGGCGGCGGGTGCCGCGGCGCCTGTGGCAGAGCATGCTGGCCGCGCCGCGGATCGAGGTGCAGATGCCGCTCGCCGCTCGGACAGGTTTCCTGCTGGAGGCGTATGCGGACTTTATCGGCGATGCTGAGCGGCTGGAGGCGGCCATCGACAAGCTGAAGCGCCTGCAGTCGAAGGAGACGATTGCCGAATGGAAGTCGCTCGCGGCGGATGGGGCCTTTGCCGAGCTTGCGAGCCAGCTGATTGAGCAGCACTACGACCCGCTCTATGCCCGCAGCCGCAAGCGGCGCGAGGATGCGCCGGAATATGTGATCGAACTGGGCGGGGCGGGCGAGGAAGACTTCCGGTCTGCCGCCGTGGCGCTTCTCGCCTAGCGGCCTCGGGCTTCTTCCGTACCCATACGGGCGAGTTCGTCGGCGCGTTCATTGCCGGGGTCGCCGTCATGGCCCTTCACCCATTTCCAGGTGATTTCGTGTGGGGCGCAGGCGGCTTCCAGGGCGAGCCATAGGTCCTGGTTCTTCACCGGCTTCTTGTCGGCGGTCTTCCAGCCATTGCGTTTCCAGCCATGGATCCACTTGGTCTTGCCGTCCTTCACATAAGTGGAGTCGACATGAAGCGTGATCTTTGACGGGCGCTTGATCGAGTTCAGCGCCTCGATGACGGCCATCATTTCCATTCGGTTGTTGGTGGTGGCCTTGTCGCCGCCATGCAGTTCTTTCTCGTGGCCGTTCCAGCGCAGGAGCGCACCCCAGCCGCCGGGACCCGGATTGCCGCTGCAGGCGCCATCGGTCCAGATTTCGATCGTATCGGTCATGAGGCTGAGGTGCGGGGCTTCGCCTGCAGCGTCAAGCGTGGAGAATAGTCCGGATGCCTGTCAGGCGGGCGGGCAGTTCAGCAGCGTGGAGGGACGGATGCAGCGGATTTCCTGCTCGCGCATGGCATCGGCGCAATTTACACGGGACTGGGCGTTGGCCGGGTCCTCGTTTTCCTCCGGAATGCCATGCACGGACTGGCAGACGGCGAGATTGGCGAAATAGTCCTGCCTGCAGGTGGCCACGCATTGTGCGTTCCTTTCGAAGGGTTCGGTCTGCACCAGGTTCCATTGGGTCTGGGCGCGATAAACGTCGAAATTCCAGAGGCCCCGGTAGAAATCGAAGAAGCCTTCATCGCCGAGACCGGCGGCATCCGGAGGTAGGCAGTTCGATCCGAAACAGGCGGTCTGCGCGCTCGCCCCACCCACCAGAACGAGCATTGTCCCTGCAAGCATCGAAGCAATCCGGCTCATCGGCATACCCCTCTATTTGAGGAGGAATATATAATCTCATAAGTAGAAATCAAATGCGTCGAAGAGCCGTGTCAGAAGACGCTGACATCCACATCGGAGAGCTGGTTGGCCGGTTTGACGATGGCGTAGAAAAGCAGGCCGCAGACGGCGCCGGCCGATGCGCCGATCAGGACGCCCGAGAAGAGGGCGCCCAGGCCATGAAGCGGGCCTGACAGGAAGCCGAACAGGCCGGTCGTGCCGCCGACAAGGATCGCGCCCCAGATGGTCGCCCAACGGACGTAGGGCTTGCGCGCGACGATACCGCGATAGGGGAAGCGCCCGATGGAGAGGCCGAGCGCCAGCCACGCGGCGGGCACGGTGATGAAGAAGAGGAAGAAATTGTAGGCCGCAAGAAGGGCGCCGCCGCTGGCCCCGTTTACGAAACTGTTGCCGCCGAACAGCTCGTAATGGTTCGCCGCGCCCGCCAAACCGAGCGATAGGCGGATCATTGCTGTTGAGGCGATGCCCAGAAGGGTCACGCCCAGACAGGCGGCCATGGAGGAGAGGAAGAGTCCGAGCTTGATGCGCCGGAAGCGACGCCGTTCGACCGGTCCGGCATAGGCGGGCAGGGCCGGATCTTCCGTGCCGCTGCCTGCCGCTTCGCTCATGCCCCGTAGCCTTCCGCTGTCTTCACCTTGCGATGAAAGGCCAGCCGTCCGGCATATTCGAGGGGGTTTTTGGGCCTTACGAGGGCACCGGCGGGCGTCGAGTACCAGTCGACGAAACGGGTGAGGAAGAAACGCAGGGCCGCGCCGCGGGCAAGCACGGGCAGCGCCTCGCGCTCTGCCGGCTCCAGCGGGCGGACGCTTTCATAGCCGGCGATCAGGGCCGCGCCCTTCGAGAAGTTGTAGTCTAGCGAGGCCCCGCCGCCATCCTCGAAAGCCCAGGCATTGAGGCAGACGGCGAGGTCGTAGGCGAGCGCGTCGGTGCAGGCGAAGTAGAAGTCGATGGCGCCGGTGAACGTGTCGCCGAGGAAGAAGGCATTATCTGGGAAGAGGTCGGCATGGATCGTGCCGCGCGGCAGGACGAGGGATTGCGGCTTAGCGGCGGCGATTTCGGCGAGGTCGCCGGAGATCAGCGCGCCGAGGCCGGGCTGTAGCGCGTCGGCATCGGCTTCGCGGCCGGCCCAGAGGCGCGGCCAAGCGGCGGGGCCGAGGCTGTTTTCGCGCACCATCTCGAAGTCGGCGAGGGCGAGGTGCATGCGCGCCATGCCTTCACCGAGGCCGCGGCACTGGGCGACGTTTGGACGGCGGGGCGAGAGGCCTTCGAGGAAGGAGATGACAAGTGCCGGGCGTCCTTCCAGCGTGCGCAGGGCGGCGCCGTCGCGGGCCGGGATCGGCTCCGGACAGGGAAAGCCCCTGGACGCGAGGTGCTGCTTCAAGGCAACGAAATAGGGCAGGTCGGCTGCGTTCACCCGTTTCTCGAACAGGGTGAGGATGTAGCGGCCTTTTTCCGTCTCCAGGTAATAGTTCGAGTTCTCGACGCCCTCGGCAATGCCCTTGAAGGACAGCGGGGCGCCGAGATCGTATTCGGCGAGGAAGGCGGCGAGCGCCTCGTCGGAAACCTGCGTGTAGACGGCCATGCAGCCCGATTAAGCTGCCTTGCCGATCATGTCACGCAGGAGCGTCTTGCCGGCCCACAGATAATGCAAGGCCGCCCAGCCGTAGAGCGTGGCGAAAAGGATGATCGACCATTGCAGGCCGCGGGCATTGGCGCTGGTGCAGGCGGCGGCGGCCTCTGCTTCAAGCACCGCCACGTCCTTGCACATCTTCAGCGTCAGGCCGAGATCATAGCCGCCGAGCAGGACCGTCTTCAGGAAGGTCGACAGGAAGCCGATCAGGGTCGGGCCGAGGCCGATGCCGATCAGGTTTACGGCGAAGAGTGTCAGCGCGACGGCGGTGGCCCGCGTTCGCGCATCGGCAACGCCTGTGGAGACCGCATACATCGGCCCGAGATAGAAATAATGCAGCGTCGCGGCAGCCATCAGCGGCGGCAGCATCAGCGGCACGGTCGGGGCGAGGTAGCCGAGCCAGTAGAGCGGCACGGAGAGACCCATGCCGAGCGCCGGCATCCACGAGAGGGCCTTCGGATGGCGCACGGACAGCTTGTCGGCGAGGAAACCCGACAGGAACACGCCGATGGCCGCCATGAGGCCGATGACGAGGCTGAAGATCAGCGCGGCCTCGGTGAGGGTGAGGCCATGGGTACGGCGCAGGAACGAGGTCGAGAACTGCGCGATGCCATAGCCGGCGAAGGAGGCGATGGCCGCCCCGGCAACGACGTGCACATAGGCGGGCTTCTTCATCAGGGTACGCACAGCCGCGGCAAAGCTCTGCCGGTCAACCTTCGCGGCGGAGGGCGGGTCGGTATAGCCGCGCGGCGGTTCCTTGATGGTCATGCCGATCAGGACGGCAATGAGCACGCCCGGCAGGCCGACGGCGACGAAGGCGATGCGCCAGCCTTCCATGCTTTCCCAGTCGATGGCGTCGCGCGCCCAGGTCCAGCCCCATCCGTCGAGCAGGGCGTGAACGTTGTGGCCGGTCACGTAATCGTTGATCGGTCCGCCCGCAAGGCCGGCAATCATGCCGCCGAGCGGGACGCCGAGCGCGTAGATCGAGGCGGCTGTGGCGCGGCTGGAGGGCTTGAAATAATCGGCGATCACGGACTGGGCAGGCGGCGTACAGCCGGCTTCGCCGACACCAACCATCAGGCGGAAGGCGAACAGGGACATGAAGCCGACGGCAAAGCCGCACAGCACGGTCATCAGGCTCCACAGGGTGAGCGAGATGACGATGATGCCGATCCGGCTGCGCCGTTCGGCAAGGCGCGCGATCGGGATACCGAGCGTCGTGTAGAAGATCGCAAAGGCAAGCCCGCCGAGCACGCCCATGTGCCAGTCTTCAAGCTTCAGCGAGGTCTTCATCGGCTCTGTCAGGATCGCAAAGATCGACCGGTCGATGAAGTTGAAGATGTAGACGACGAGCAAGGCGCTCAGTACGTAGGCGCGATAGCCTGAACTGCCATATCCTGTTTCGTGTCCCGGTCGGGCTGCGGCGGCGTCGGTCATGGGCGTCTCCTGTCAGTGAGCCGGGGTTGAGGGATGGTCCTTATGCGGAAGGTGCGGCCGGGTTGTAGCGGTCGCGCTGGAAGGTGCGGGCGGCAAGGAAATAGCAGACCGCCGCGATGATGAAGATCGTCACCGTGGCCACCATGGAGTGCCGCAGGCCCTCGGCATAGGCCGAGCAGAGCGCCGGGCCGGCATCACCGAGCTGTGCGATGCCCGGACCGCAGAGTTTCGGTTCGAACGTGGCGATCTGGTCGCCAAGGCCCTGGGCCTTCAGGCTCGATGTCATGAAGTGCGTACTCATCCAGCCGGTGAACATCGGGCCGATGCCGTTACCGATCAGGGCGACGATGAAAAGCAGGACCGAGATCGTGGTGGCGCGGGCACGCGGGCTGACGATGGCGGTGCCGACCGTGTATTGTGCGCCGAGATAGGCATAGTGCGTGATCGCGGCGACGACCCAGAACACGAGCGCGATGGTCAGCGACGAGGTCAGGAACGCGACGGCATAAGCCGGCACAGCGATCAGGAGGCCGACGCCCGGCAGCCAGGCCGGCACGCTGGGGAAGCGGTGCGAAAGCTTTTCCGACAGGAAGCCGCCCATGAACGTGCCGAACGCCGCAACGGCGGAGAGGGGCGCGCCGAACTTCACGGCGGCGTCATGCAGGCTGACGCCGTGCACGCGCATCAGGAAGGGCGTCTGGAAGGCGAACAGGCCATAGCCGACGAAGGCCACGAAAGCGGCACCGAGCGATAGCGTCCAGAAGGTCGGCTTGCGCGAGAATTCGCGGAAGGCTTCGAAGAAGCCGGCTTTCTCCACATGATTCGTGGGCGGGTCGGAATAGCCGCGCGGGGGTTCTTTTGCGGTCAGCCAGATCAGCAGGGCGATCAGTACGCCTGGCGTGCCGATGACGACGAAGGCGATGCGCCAGCCCTCGACATTCTCCCACTGGATGCCGTGGAACATGAATCCGAGGCCGAGCGAGTCGAGCCAGGCGCCCATGGACGGGCCCTTGATCGAGGCAATCATGCCGCCGAACAATTGAGCGAGGACGCCGCCGATGGTGACGCCCATGGAATAGATGCCGAGCGCGTTGGCGCGGCTCTTGGGCGGGAAATAGTCCGTGATCAGCGAATTGGCCGGCGGCGTGCAGCCAGCTTCGCCAATGGCGACGCCGACCCGGAAAAGAAGCAGCCAGAGGAAGCCGGCAGCAAGGCCGCAGAGCGCGGTCATGATCGACCAGATGATAATGCAGAGGCCGATGATGAAGACGCGGTTGCCGCGGTCGGCCCACATGGCGATCGGAATACCCATCAGGGCATAGAACAGGGCGAAGGGAGGGCCGTTGAGCAGGCCCCATTGCGCGTCGTTCAGGCCGAACGAGTTCATGATCGGCTGGCCGACCACGCCGATCAGCGACCGGTCGATGAAGTTCAGGGTGTAGACCACCATGAGCGAGAGCAGGACATACATCCTGTAGCCGCGCGAGCCGAAGCCGGTGATGTGGCCAGGCTGTGCCGCCTGGCCTGCGGTAGTATCGCTCATGCAGTCTTCTCCGTTGCGGCGCCGCGCTTCTCACCGGGCGCAGGCTGCCGTCGGTGCTACGGTAGCCGTGCCCGCGCCCTCTGCAAGTCTTATCGTCACGTAACGTTAGATGAGCCCGGCCGTCCGGAAGCTGGTAACGCCGCCTGTTCCCGCTATCAGGTGGTCGTGGGCCTCAATCTCGAAGGGAATGAGGGTGTCGATGATCTCGCGCGTCATGTCGATGTCGGCACGCGAGGGTGCCGTGTCGCCGGACGGGTGATTGTGTACCAGGATCAGGCTGGAGGCGGCGAGTTCGAGAGCCCGGCGGGCAATCTCGCGCGGATAGACCGGCGCGTGATCCACCGTGCCGCGGCTCATGACCTCCTCGGCGATCAGCTGGTTCTTGCGGTCGAGGAAGAGGCCGCTGAACTGTTCGCGGGTCTCGTGCTGCAGTTCGCGGCGGACATAGGCGAGCAGGGCGGACTAGGACGAGATCACTTCGCGCCGGCGGATTTCCTGCAGGCTTGCGCGGCTCTGCTGTTCGGCCACAACCTTCAGATATGCCGCGACCGTCTCGCCGATGCTGTCGACCTTCGCGAAATCGGCGACCGGGGCGGCGAGCACGCCGGAGAGGGAGCCGAACTTTGCTTCCAGCGTCTTCGCGATGGGCTTCACGTCCCGGCGCGGGATGAAGGCCATGAGCAGGACTTCGAGGATCTCGTCGTCGGCCAGCGCCGACGCGCCGCGTTCGAGCAGCTTGCCGCGCAGCCGCTCTCGATGGCCCTGCCAGTGAGGTTGATCGCCGGAGTCTGGTTTCACCCCTTTGGAGAAACCACGAATCCGGCCGGTTCAAAAGGTGGCGTCAGGCGCCGGATTTGACCTTGAAGGGCTCGTGCCAGCCTTTCGGGGAGGACGTGAAGATCTCCACGCCGGTCTCGGTGACGCCGACCGAGTGCTCGAACTGGGCCGAGAGCTGGCGGTCGCGGGTCACGGCGGTCCAGCCGTCGGGCAGGATCGCAGCGTCGCGGCGGCCAAGGTTCAGCATCGGTTCGATGGTGAAGAACATGCCTGGCTTCAGTTCCGGGCCGGTATTGTAGTCCGACGAGTGGATCACGTTCGGCTCGTCATGGAACAGGCGGCCGAGACCGTGGCCGCAGAAGTCCTCGACCACGGAGAGGCGGTTCTTTCGGGCGATCTCGCTGATCGCGCCGCCGATATCGCCGAAACGGGCGCCGGGCTTCACCTGCGCGATGCCGGCCATCATGGCCTCATAGGTGACTTCCATCAGCCGTTCGGCCTTCCGCTTCACCTCGCCGACGCCGTACATGCGCGAGTGGTCGCCATGCCAGCCGTCAATGATCAGCGTCACGTCGATGTTGGCGATGTCGCCATCCTTCAGGGGTTTCGGCCCCGGAATGCCGTGGCAGATGACATGGTTGACCGAGATGCAGGAGGCGTGGCGGTAGCCGCGATAGCCGATCGTCGCAGAGGTCGCGCCGTGGTCCATCACGAATTCCCGGATCAGGTTGTCCAGGTGTTCGGTGGTCACGCCCGGCTTCACCTCCGGCACCAGCATGTCGAGGCATTCGGCCACGAGACGCCCGGCGCGGCGCATGCCCGCGAAGCCTTCGGCATCGTGGATGCGGATTTCGCCCGTGCGCATGGGCAGGAGGAGATTTGTCTCGGTCATTTCGGATCTTTCTGGTCTTGGGGCCCAATGTGGCAGCAAATGGGGGAAATTTCCACCCTTGGCACCCAGTACAGGGTCGCCGATTGCCTCGCGGTGAGCCTTGCGAAGCCATGGGGATTGGGCAATGTGCTGCACCATGGACAAGACCCTGCCCACCGCCGCCGTGCTCCTGATCGGGGACGAACTGCTCTCCGGGCGGACCCGTGACATCAACCTGCAGCAGATCGCGACCTACCTGGCGCCGCTGGGCATCCCCGTGCGCGAGTGCCGGACCGTGCCGGACGTCGAGGACGAGATCGTCGCGGCCGTGAACGAGCTGCGCGCAAAGTATACCTATGTCTTCACCACGGGCGGCATCGGCCCGACGCATGACGACATCACCGCCGATGCCATCGCCAAGGCGTTCGGGGTCGGCATTTCGGAGCACCCGGAAGTGACTGCCATGCTGGCCGAGCGCTACAAGGCGATGGGTACGGAATACACGCCGGCCCGCCGGCGCATGGCGCGCGTGCCGCACGGGGCGAGCCTTGTGGCCAATCCGGTATCCGGTGCGCCAGGCTTCCAGACAGAAAACGTGTTCACGCTGGCGGGCGTGCCGCAGGTTGCCCGCGCGATGCTGGAAGACATCGGTCCGCGGCTTGAGACGGGCGCCGTCGTGCACAAGGTCACCATCCGCGGGATTGGCCTCAGGGAAGGGGACATTGCAGAACCCCTGGGTGCGCTTGCGAAGGAAATGCCGGAGGTTTCGTTCGGCTCCTATCCCTGGTTCCGGTCGCTCGGCGACAACGGCGTTCATCTCGTGGCCTCCACGATCCATCCCGACCTCATTGAGGACATTGCCGCGAAGCTGGAGGCAATCGTGGCGTCAACGGGCGTCAGACCCGAAAGACTGGAGGATGCCAGCGCATGAACTTCCTGACCCGTACTCCTGTCCTATGGACGCTGTTCGTCCTGCAGTTTGTGATCTTCTTCGGTTTTCGCTATTTTCAGGACGCCATCGGCGGCACCTATCTCGACTTCATTTCCTCCGGCAAACAGGCGCATGAAGTGCTCGCCGCGATGAGCGATGCGCAGCGTGAGATGCATTTCCGTGTCACCGTCTTTCTCGATACGGCCTATCCGCTTGTTTATGGGGGTTTCCTCGCCGGCATGGCGATGCGCTTCTTCGGAAGCCTCGGGAAGGCGGCTGCGCTGCCTGCCTTCGGCACGATCATCGTCGACCTGACCGAGAACACAGTGCAGGCGCTCGCCCTGTCAGGACGGGCTGATGTCCTGGACGCGAAGGAATGGCTGACGCCGCTGAAGTTCGGCCTGTTCTTCCTGGCTGCGGTGATTGCGCTCGTTGCGCTGGGCATCGCCATCGTGAACATGTTCCGCAAACGCGCGGTGAGGCATTAGCCCGCCACCATCCGCTTCATTCAAAACTATCGGGAGGCCGCCTTGGCTGAAGACATCATTCTTGTGGAACGCGACGGCCCTGTCGCTCTCGTGACGCTGAACCGTCCGGATGCGCTGAACGCGCTCAACCGGGCCCTGCGCGCCGAGATCGTGCGTGTGTTCAATGAACTGAAGGACGACACGGAGATCCGCGCCGTTGTCCTGACGGGCAAGGGCCGCGCCTTCACCGCCGGGATCGACCTCAAGGAAGCCGGGCAGACGGGCTTTGCGCTCGGCGCGGATGAGGATTCCAAGTCGATCAACATGCTGGCCGCGCTGGAAGCCTATCCCTGGCCGATCATCGGCGCGATCAATGGCTTTGCGATCACCGGCGGGTTCGAACTCGCCCTGATGTGCGACGTGCTGCTTGCCTCGGAGAATGCGAAATTCGCCGACACGCATGCCCGTGTCGGCATCGTGCCGGGATGGGGCCTGTCTCAGAAGCTGTCGCGCCTGATCGGCATCAGCCGCGCCAAGGAGCTGTCCTTCACCGGCAATTTCATCGACGCCGAGACGTCCGAGCGCTGGGGTCTCGTCAACCGCGTCTACAAAGCCGACGAGCTTGTACCCGCAGCCCTGAAGCTCGCGCATGAAATGTGCGGCACGCAGCCGGTCCTGCTGAAGAAATACAAGGCGCTGATCGACGACGGCTTCGGCATGACCTTCGCGCAGGGCATGAAGGAAGAAGTCCGCCGCTCGATCGAGCACGCAAATTCGGTGACGGCCGACGCCGTCGAGGAGGCCCGCAAACAGGTGACTGCCCGCGGCCGCGACCAGCAAGGATAAGACCATGAGAGACGTCGTCATTTGCGAACCCGTCCGGACCGCCGTCGGCGGCTTCGGTGGCAGCTTCAAGACCGTGCACGCGCATGTGCTCGCCGCGCAGGTCATCAGTGAGCTGATGAAGCGCACCGGCCTGCCGCCCGAAGTGGTGGAAGACTGTATCTTCGCGCAATGCTATCCGACCATGGAGGCACCGGCTTTCGGGCGCATGGTGGCACTGGATGCCGGCCTCACCACGGGCACCGGCGGCTACCAGATCGACCGGCGCTGCGGTTCGGGCCTGCAGGCGGTGATCAATGCCGTGATGCAGGTCGGCTCGGGCGCGAACGACCTTGTCATCGCGGGCGGGGCCGAGAGCATGTCGAATGCGCCGTTCTTCTCGATCGACATGCGCTGGGACATCAAGGGCGATGGCCTGATGCTGCATGACGGCCTGTCGCGTGGGCGCTATACCGCGGGCGGCAAGTTCCACCCGGTGCCGGGCGGCATGATCGAGACGGCCGAGAACCTTCGCCGCGATTACCAGATCACGCGCGAGGCGCAGGACGAGTTTGCCTATAAATCCCACAAGAAGGCCGCGGCGGCGCAGGCCTCCGGCAAGTTTGCCGAGGAGATCATTCCGTTTACGGTGAAAGGCCGCAAGGGCGACACGGTGATCGACACGGACGAGCACGTCCGCGCCGACTCGACCGTCGAGAAACTCGCATCGCTGAAACCCATCCGCGGCAAACAGGACCCGGATGCGACCGTGACGGCGGGCAACGCGTCGGGCCAGAACGATGGCGCGGCGGCCTGTATCGTCTGCACGCGCGAGATGGCCGACAAATACGGCCTGAAGCCGCTCGGCCGGCTGGTCTCCTGGTCTGTTGCCGGTGTCGGCCCGGAAGTCATGGGTATCGGTCCGGTGCCGTCGTCGGAAAAGGCGATGAAGCGCGCAGGTCTCGAACTGAAGGATATCGACCTGTTCGAACTGAACGAGGCCTTCGCTGCGCAGGTGCTCGCCTGCACCAAGGCGCTCGGCTTCAGCGATGGCGACATGGAGCGGCTGAACGTCAATGGTTCGGGTATTTCGCTCGGCCATCCGGTCGGTTGTACGGGCGTCCGTATCCTGACGACGCTGCTGCGCGAGATGGATCGCCGTGAGGCGCGCTATGGTGTCGAGACCATGTGTATCGGTGGCGGGCAGGGCCTTGCGGCCGTGTTCGAGCGTGTCGCCTAGAAAACGTCTTCCGGCCTCTCGTGGTGCGTATTCAGCGCCACGATGAGGGCGAGGATGAAAACCACGCCGCTGAGCAGGCTCGCAAGACCGGCGGCGGTGTAGGCAAAGCCCATGCTTGTGTAGTCGGTCGTGCCCACGCCGGAGAGGTAGCGGTTGCGCTCCATGTCGCCCAAGGTCTGGGTGAGCCTGGCGGCGACGCCCAGGAAGAGATGGCTGTAGCCGATGATGGCAACGGCCGTGGACGGGCGCGTCCGCTGGATCAGCAGATAGACGAGCGCGCAGACAATGGCGCTCACGGCCCCGGTGAGGGCCGAGGACGCCGTGCTCATCAACGTCCCGGGATCGCCGGCGAGGTTTCCGGCAAAGAGCTGGCCCGCTGCGCCGATGCCGGCAACGATGAACCAGAGAAAAGGCAAAGCCCTGAGCATGATCTCCTCCTCCCGGCCAACTGGCGGGTCAGCGGGCAGCATCGCCCGGCAGGGATGGACAAGTCCAGCCCCGGAGGGTCAGGCAATCACTCCAGGATGTGGACGAAGCCGCCGGTTTGACCTTCGAGGCCGGTGTGTTCCGGGCCGGTGGGCTTCACCATGGCGGCCAGCAGGACCGGGGCCGGCGTCCAGTAGGGGATATACCATTCCTGGTCGACTTCCAGAACGAGCACGCGGTCATTCTCGGCGTCATAGGCGCCGATGACCGAGACGTGCGGCCCGTCCCAGTCGCCGGTCACGACGCCCTGGTTGAAGTAGACGAGGATGGCATCCTCGGCCGAGACCTCGTTGGCGACGAGCATGGCACGCATGGTCGCCAGCGCGCCTTCATCGGCGGCGGCCGGGTGGAAGACCTCGGTCGAGTAGCCGTCCATGCCGGAGGCGGCGAGGGCCTCGTTCGTGAAGCTCACGAGCTGGTCGAAGGTGACGCCGTCGCCGCCTTCGGCCGATACATCGGCCCAGACCGGGTCGCCAGTGATCTCCAGCAGGCCGGGCTGCGTGACGATGGAGGTTTCAGCGAGCACCGGCAGGCCGCGCAGGCCGTTCAGGGCGCTGGTCACCGAGGCGATGGAGCAGGCGGAATTGGTGAATTGCGGCTTCACGAAGGGCGCGAAGGCCCAGTAGTCCGGTGCGGGCGCGCTGCGGAGATAGGTCGTGTCGTCTGTGATCGCAGTCGCCGTCGCGCTGAGCTTCGGGGCCGGCATCGGGCCTTCGGCGAGGGACGGGGAAGCGGCGAGCAGGATAGCCAGGCAGGCAGCGGCAAGGCGGATCGGAGCGGTTCGGGTTGCCATCGGAAAATCCAGGAATGTTTGCGGTGCCTGAGGGTGCGCCGGCCGTGCCGTCCGTCAACGGGAAAACGCCTGCGGGCGCATGATGACACATGGGATTGTGACGGATTGGGCGTGTATGCCACAAAGGCGACCAGCCGGGGATGCGCGCTTGGTGGAATGGTAGACACAGGGGACTTAAAATCCCCATCCTTCGGGAGTGTGGGTTCGAGTCCCACAGCGCGCACCACCGGCTGTTGCGCCAGCCTCATTTGTCCCGGTGTGGCACAGAAGCATCGCCCGTTCCGGAATTGTGGATTTCAAGGCTCCGGGGCCATGCGAAAAATGTATGATTGATATATGGTAAAGATGGGAACCCGGTGGGGTGGCACGTCATATGTAGGGGTCAGACAGACCCGAAGGACAGTGTCACATGTTACGCATACTCTTCGCATCCGCAGCAATCGCGCTTGCGCCTTTGCCCGCGCTTGCCAGCCCGGAAGCGGAAGCGCTTATCGCGGGAGCTGCTGCAGAAATTACAGATCCGGTAAAAGGTGAGGATGCCTTTACCCGGTCTATCGACGTCGCGGCCGTTGCCCGGTTCGCGCTCGGCAAGCATGTCCGTACGGTCAGCGCCGCCGAGCAGGATCGTTTCACCGCGGCCCTGCGCGATTTCCTCGCTGATACATTCCGGGACAATGCCGACAAGTTCCGGGACGCGCGGATTGAGGTGCTTGGCTCGAAGGACCGCAGCCCGACCGATTCCGTCGTCGAGACCCGGATCAGCCAGAAGGGCGAGGATCCGATGACCGTCCGCTGGCGCGTGATCGCCCGTGAAGGCGAATGGCGCGTCGTGGACGTCGAAGTGCTGGGCCTCTGGCTCGCCATCGAACAGCGCGCCCAGATCGGCGCCATCCTCGACCGGCCCCGCGCCACGATCGATGATGCGATTGCCGCTCTGACCAGCTGAGGTCAGCGCCGGCAGGCTCCGGTCACATGTTTTTGATCAGGTACCGTCAAGCCGGGCCCCGCTGATGCGAGGCTCGGCTTTTCGCTTTGGTGACCGGGTAAGGGCCTAGCCGCCGATCAGCGGCGGCAGGAAGGCATGGCCGACATAGAGTTCGGTAATGCCGAGAATATCCAGCGTCGCGTGGGCCAGCATGCAGGCGATCAGCCGGCGGCCCGACATGAGATAGATCACGCCGAACAGAAGGCCGATGAGTCCGGTCGCGACCATGCCGGAAGGGCCCTGGTACAAATGCGCCGCGCCAAAGACGATCGCGGACAGAACGACCAGGACAGCGGCGCCGCCGCCGAATAGGCGCGCACCCCAGCCGACGACAAATCCGCGGAAGATCAGCTCTTCGGCAAACCCGCCGAAGAAGACGCCGATGGCCAGCATGATGAGATAGTTCGCAAGATTGCCCTTGAGCCCGTCGAAATTGCTGAGGTCGATTTCCTCGTTGAGGAGGGTCTGGATCAGCGGCTCGACCAGGGTCGAAAACCCGAAATGGATGACGATGCCCGCGCCGATGCCAAGCGCAATGAGGCCGGCCGGATTGTCGCCCCACCAGCGCAGGGTCGCGCGCCGCGCGTCCTTGTGGAAGATCAGGGCGAGAACCACAACCAGCAGCGAGACGAGTGCGCCCACGCCCGGCAGGACGAGCGGAAACAGCAAGGGAAGCGCCCAGAGTCCCCAGGTCGCGAACTTTTTTACGGGCTTGACCTCGGGCATGGTTGATCAGGTCCTCAAATAGTGCGATTCGCACTAAATAAGATCGGATTTAAACAAATGGCAAGCAAAAACGAAATTGACCGGAAAGGCATGACGGAGCTGGAAGCCTGCGTCCTGTCGCTGATCTCCCTCGAAGGGCCGTGCACGGCCTACAGTATCCGCAAGCAGTTCGAGGAGTCGCTGACCTCGACCTGGCATGCCAGTACCGGGTCGATCTATCCCCTGATCCGGCGGCTCACGGAGCGGGATCTGCTGTCTCATCAGGATGTCGAATCCGATGGCAGGGGTGCGAAGGAGATCGAGGCAACGCCCGCCGGCAGGAAGGCGGCGCAGGCTTGGCTGAAAGCCGTGCCCGACTGGGTCGGCGAGCCGGCGGCAGACCCGATCCGTACACGTCTGAACTTCATCCGGCTCTTGGCCCCCGGCGACCGGGTGCCGGTCGTCGAAAAGATGATGGCTGCGACAAAGGCTTCGCTGAGCCGCGTCGAAACGAACCGCGACGAGCTGGCCGCAGAAGGCCGTGATTTTGACGCCCTGACCATCGCAGGCGCGCAACACATGCTGCGCGCCCGCCTCGACTGGCTGGAAGAAGTGCGGGCCTATTACGCCGGCCCCTGAGCCGGGGGCGTCAGGCCTTCAGCCAGGACGGGCGGACGTATTCTTCACCGAGGTCGCGGGCGACGGCTTCGTGCGCGATCTTTCCGGCATCGACGGTGAGGCCATTGGCGAGGTGCGGGTTCGCATTGATCGCCTCGCGCGCACCGAGGTTCGCGATCTGCATCACGAAGGGCAAGGTGGCGTTGTTCAGCGCATAGGTGGACGTCCGTGGCACGGCGCCCGGCATGTTGGCGACGCAATAGTGCAGCACGCCGTCGACCTCATAGATCGGGTCTTCGTGCGTGGTGGCGTGGCTGGTCTCGAAACAGCCACCCTGGTCGATGGCGATATCGACCAGCACCGCGCCGGGCTTCATCGTCTTCAGCTGGTCGCGGTTGATGAGCTTTGGCGCGGCGGCGCCCGGGATCAGGACAGCGCCGATGACGAGGTCTGCATCCTTGATGGCCTCGGCGAGCGAGTGCGAGGTGGAATACATGGTCTTCAGGCTGCCGCGGAATTCGGAGTCGAGTTCGTCGAGGCGGCGGTTGTTGCGATCGAAGACGGTGACGTCGGCGCGCATGCCGACCGCGATCTCGGCGGCATGGGTGCCGGAGACGCCGCCGCCGATGATGACGACCTTGGAGGGCGTGACGCCCGGCACGCCGCCCAGCAGGATGCCGCGGCCGCGCTTCGTGCGCATCAGGGCCCAGGCGGCAACCTGCATCGACATGCGTCCGGCGACCTGGCTCATCGGACGGAGCAGGGGCAGGCCGCCCTGGTCGTCGGTGACGGTCTCATAGGCGATGGCGAGGCAGCCCGATTTCTTGAGGCCTTCGGCCTGGACCGGATCGGGCGCGAGGTGGAGATAGGTGAACAGCGTGTGGGCGGGCGTGAGGCGCGCGGTCTCTTCCGGCTGGGGCTCCTTCACCTTCACGATCAGTTCGGCAGCTTTGAACACCGCATCGGCATCCGGCAGGATTTTTGCGCCCACGGCCGTGTAGGCCTCATTGGCGATGCCGGAACCGAGGCCGGCGCCGGACTGGACGCTGACCTCATGGCCTGCGCGAACCAGTTCGCCGACGCTTTCCGGCGTCAGGCCGACACGGGATTCCTGCTTCTTGATTTCTGTTGGAACGCCAATGCGCATATCTGCTCTCCTAGGGGAAGGACATGCCTATAAACCCCATTCGGCGCAAATTCCACCCCTTGCAAAGTCCGGCCGGTTCAGGCGGCCTTGCTGATATCCGTCTCGGCCGGGTCGAGATCGTCACCGCCTTCGGCCGGTTTGGCTTCGCCGATGGCGTACCGCTCGGTCTCGTGGCTCAGCCAGGCGCTGACCCTGTCTTCCGGCACGCCGAGGGCGGTCAGCATATCGATCACCATCTCGATCCCGTGCGGCTGGCCGCCGCCCAGATGGGTGCGGATGCCGAGCGCACTGTAGCGGTCGAACTCTTCCGGCGAATCCACGGTGACGAAGCGTTTGAGGTTCGGGAAGCGCCGGTTGATCGTCGGTGTGACATCGCGCGAGACCTCATAGCGCGGCAGGCCGAGCACCAGCGCCCGGGCCTGGTTGCCGCCGATGGCCTCGATCAGTTTCATGTTGGACGCATCGCCGAACGAGACATGGTAGCCGTCGGCGACGGCGCGCAGCATGCGGTCCGGATCGAACTCGGTAGCGAGATAGGGGATTCCGTGATCGTGCAGGGCGTCGATGGCCAGACGTCCGGTCTGGGTCATGCCCGCCACGATCACCGGCTGGTCGAGGGCCGGGCCCGGTGCGCTGGTCTCGGTCATATCGATATGCGCGCGGTGGGCGATGGTGCGGGAGAGCCGTCCGCCAAGTCCAGCCCAGACTGGAGCAAGCGCCAGCGACAGGGCAACGGCGGCCACGACGCTGCCCATCAGCGCGGCCGGCATGCCGGTCATGATCGCGCCGAGTGACAGCACGACGAGCGTGAATTCCGATCCCTGCGCCAGAAGGAAGCCGAGTTGAACCGCCCCCGGCACGCTCCAGCCGTTGAGGCGCGCGGCGGCATAGCCGAGCACGGTCTTCAGCGCCAGGAGGCCGCCGGCCGCCAGCAGGACGAGCGGCAGGTTGCGCATCAGGGCCGGCATGTCGATCGACAGGCCGATGGCCATGAAGAAGAAGGAGAGGAGCAGGCTGCGGAACGGCGCCATCTCGGTCTGTACTTCGTGCCGGTAGGGCGTGCCCGAGACCGCGAGGCCGGCGAGGAAGGCACCGAGCGTCAGCGACAGGCCGGTCATCGCCGTCGCGCAGGCGGCGGCCAGCACGAACAGGAGCGTGAAGGCGGTGAAGGCCTCCTCGTTGCGGATGACGGCAAGCGTACGGAAGATCGGGTCAATCAGATACTTGCCGGCCAGGACCGCCGCGAAGAAGGCAAGGCCTGCCTGTACGAGGGAGAGCCCAAGCGAGATGGCCAGCGGGAGGTTCGCGCCGTCGAGCAGGCGGGTCGAGACGAAGCCCGCAAGGCCGGTCGGGCCGGACTCTTCTCCGCCGAGCGAAGTCGCGAAGATCATGAGGAAGATGGCCACCATGTCCTGGAAGATCAGGACGTGTGTCGCCGCCCGGCCCATGGGGCAGGAGTTCTGTCCCCGTTCGGTGAGAATGCGGGCCACGACCGCGGTGGAGGAGAGACCGAGGCTGAGCCCGACGGCGAGCGCGATGGCCCAGTCTATGCCGATCATGGCGAGGGCGCCGGCACTGATCAGGCCGGTCAGCAGGAGATGCGCGGGTGCAAGGCCCAGCAGGTCGCGCCGGCTCTCCTTCAGCTCGCGCATCGAGACATGCATGCCGATGTCGAAGAGGAGGAAGACAACGCCCAGTTCGGCCAGGAGGTGGGTGGCCGAGCTTTCCTGGATCAGGCGCAGGCCATGAGGACCGATCAGTATGCCAACGATCAGGTAACCGACGATGGGACTGAGCCGCGCGGCCTTCGAGACAAGTGCCGAGGCTGCGCCGAACCCGAGCAGCGTGATGGCGGGAACAAGCGCGTCCACGGCCTGCACAGGGGTGAACTCGGCTGCCACGCAAACGTCTCCTTCAGGTCAGGCTGTGATGGGGAATCCCGCTTTGACTGAAGATAGGAATGGATTTGGGTAAAACAAAGGCCGCCAGTCCCGTCCGGAACCAGCGGCCTTCACCTTGCTGCGCGTGGAGGAGGGCATGATCCCCGCGCAGTTGGAGGTGCCTGAAGATCCCCTTAGAGGGCCTTCGAGACCGAGAACACCACGCGCTCGTCGGCGATGTCGCTGTTGTCGATATCGGTGTCGTAGTAACGCACGCCGAGATCGAGGCCGATCGGCAGGGCATAGGTGCCGCCGAGCGACCAGGTCGTGTAGTCACCGCCGGCATCGAAGCTGTAGTTGCCGAGGGTTGCGTCAACCGAGAAGGCATCCGTGAAGGAATAGCCGGCCGAGCCTTCGACATAGACGTTCTGGTTGTCCGGATCCCAGAACACGGCGCCACCGACCGACACGCCGCTGGTGAAGGTGTAGCCGAGGGCACCCTTCAGTTCGACGAAGTCGTAGTCGGCCGTGTCAGCGTCCGGGTAGGCGTAGTAGATCACGCCGACGTCCCAGCTCAGGCCACCTTCGGTTTCACCGGCGATACCGCCGTAGAAATCGATTTCCATGTTGGTGTCTTCCGGCTCGTCCTGGAAGTCGACGTTCGACGCCCAGGTGCCGGCATAGAACATGCCGTTAGAATAGTCGAAACCGCCGGAGATGGCCGGATCGGAGTTCGACTGAGAGACGCCGCGCCAGACGTATTCCGAGCTGAGTGCGACGTTGCCCGACCATTCGCCTTCGGCAAAGGCGCTGCCTGCGGCAGCTGCGAGTACGACGAGGGCGACCCCCGCCCGTGAAACCTTGGATACCATGTTTGAACTTCCCCGTTCTTGATATGCGCGCTTCGTGAGCGCCAAGGCCAGATTGGCGCGGCTTCAGGCGGGGCAGGACTTAAAAAGAAGTTATCAGGGTACCGAAATACGGAACGCCGCCGATTTGAGCAGGGCTAAGGCGCTCCTGCCTCAGCTTTGTGCGGCAGCGGTCGCTCAACGAGCGGTCAGGGGTGCGTAGCCCAGGTGCATCCCGGCATCCACGAGCAGCAGTTCCCCGGTCACGTGGCGACTCGCATCGGTGCAGAAGAAAATCGCGGAATCTGCAATGTCGTCGGGGCCGCTAGCGACATGAAGAGGGACTGACGCAGCGATACCCGCCTCCATTTTCGTGTATTGCTCTGGGCTCATCTGGTCCTTGAACCAGCGCGTTCCGATGAAGCCCGGACAGATGGCATTCACCCTGATTGCAGGCGCCAGCGCGCGGGCGAGCGACAGGGTCATCGTGTTGAAGGCGCCCTTCGAGGCGGCATAGGCGACCGACGATCCGACCCCGGTGACCCCGGCGATCGAGGAGACATTCAGTACGGCCGCGGCCCGTCCGGTGTCTTCATAGGTTTTCACGAGCAGCTTCTTGCAGGCCTGCAGCATGAGGAACGGTCCGGCGACGTTCACGGCATAGATGTCGAGGAAGTCCTGCCGGGAGAGGGCGTCGAGGTCCGAGTGGTCGCGGGCGTGCCGGGTGATCCCGGCATTGTTGACGAGAATGTCGAGCCGGCCCCAGACGCTGGCGGCCTCGGCAATGGCCTTCGCGCCATCTTCGGTCGAGACGTCGGCCTGGACGATCCGGGCCTGGGCGCCGAACGCCTGGCAGTCCGCCATGGTCTGTTCGGCGTCGGCGAGGGACTTCGTGCAGTTGATGATCACGTCGGCGCCGCGCTCGGCTAGACGGAGGGCGATGGAGCGCCCGAGCCCGGTTGCCGAGCCGGTCACGACGGCCTTGCGTCCTGCGAGATCCTTCAATTCTGCCACTTTGGCCTCCCTGTCTGTTCTGTTGTGGCCACGCTTCTGGAGCGAGATTCCGGTGGCGTCAACGAAACTGAAATGCCTGTCCGATATTGTAGCGGAGAGTCCGGAGACCGCTTTGGCATGACGCTGTTCCTGAATCTGTTCGTGGCGACCATCCTGGTCGCCATCACGTTCTCGATCCATTTTGTCGGGCTCGTCGGGCTCACGGCGGTCCTGCGGAACCGCGGTGTGCATCCTCACAACCTGACAACGACGCTCGGGCAGGGCGCCTCGATCCTTGCCGTGACGTTCGGTCTGTTCGCCCTGCATTCGATCCAGATCTGGATTTATGCCTTCGCCTATATCTTCCTCGGAGAATTTTCCCGGCTGGAGACGGCGGTCTATTTTTCCACGGCCTGCTTCACGACGGTTGGCTTCGGCGATGTCATCCTCTCGCATGACTGGCGCATGCTGAGCGCGGCGGAGGCGGCCAACGGTTTCCTCCTGATCGGATGGTCGACCGCCTTCTTCGTTTCGGTCAGCGCCCGGGTGCGCGCCTTCGAGGCGCGGATCGAAGGCATCGACGTGGATGAGAAGGTCTAGATACTCGCTTTCTGTTTCAGCAGCCGCGCCGCGCCGACCGCGAGGCCGACCAGTGCGATGCCGCCAATGAGCAGCGTCCAGGGTTTCGCGCCGAAGGTTTCGAAATACTGCGTGTAGGCGTGGATCGCGAGGAACACAGTCGCCGTCACCGACAGGAAGCCGCCATTGCGGGTGCGCAGCATCACGGCGAGCAGCAGGACCGGCCAGCCGATCGAGAAGACATATTCAGGCACATGCGTGGTGGCGGCGCGCCAGGTTTCCCAGTCGGTCTCCTCGGAATAGCGGTAGGCGGTACCAAGGTCGTCGCCCCAGAGCGAGCCGACCCAGAAAGCGAAGTTGACGAGAAAGAAGCCGGTGCGGGCGGCAATGCCGGTCAGGGCTTTCCAGCCGTCGGCGATCCGTTCACGGAGCGTATAGAGTCCGGCTGCAAGTGCGCCGAACACGCCGATCGTGATCAGGGGCTCCTCGACGAAGAGGCCGTAGCAGGCATGCCAGTAGGCTGTGCCCGTCCGGAACACAGCCCCAAGTGCCAGGACCGAGAGCACCATCAGGAAGGCCGACCGGAACCAGAGGGCGCCCGCGCCGAGGATGAGCGTGATCAGCAGCGCTGGCATGGTCGCGTCTTCCGTTTCGCCATACTGCCAGCCGATCCAGCCGGCGAGGCCGAGGACGCCCATCAGGGCGAGGCCGGCGGCGAGCACCTTGAGCGAGTCGCCCGGAGCAAGGCGCCGGATCGCTTCCGCCGCCCCGATGGCGCCGAGCGCGAGGATGAGGCCGGTTGCCGCATTCGGGACAAGCGCGATGGCGCCCGCGGCAACCGCCAGGGCACCCATGATCAGGGCGAGATTGACGAACAGGCTGAACCGCCCGTCGGGCAGGGCGCGGGCCTCTATCTCCCGGGCGAGATCGGCGCCGATCAGGCCCTCGGCCTTCAATTGTTCCAGGTCAATTCGTATCGCGGCCATGGCAGGCCTCCCATTGAAAGTGAGCGATCACTAACATAAAGGGCGGCAGAGGGCAAGCCCTTTTGCCGCTCCGTCACATGTGGACATTCAAATCTGCGCGGCGTAACTGCGGCGAGCTGAAAATTTTCACAGGCCACCGGGGAACCGATGTTCAAAAAGATCCTGATCGCCAATCGCGGTGAAATCGCTGTCCGAGTCATCAAGACCTGCCGCCGCATGGGCGTGAAAACGGTGGTCGTCTATTCCGATGCGGATGCTGGCTCGATGGCCGTCGAAATGGCCGATGAGGCCGTGCACATCGGCCCGTCCCCGGCGGCGCAGTCCTACCTTCTGGCCGACAAGATCATCGCTGCCGTCAAGCAGACCGGCGCGGAAGCCATCCACCCCGGCTTCGGCTTCCTGTCTGAGAACCCGGCCTTCGCCAAGCGGCTGGAAGAGGAGGGGATTGGCTGGATCGGTCCGAACGCCTTCGCCATCGACGCGATGGGCGACAAGATCTCGTCCAAGAAGCTTGCTGCCGAAGCGGGCGTCTCCACCGTTCCGGGCCACATGGGCCTGATCGAGGACACGGCCGAAGCGGTGAAGATCTCCCAGGAGATCGGCTATCCGGTCATGATCAAGGCCTCGGCCGGCGGCGGCGGCAAGGGCATCCGCGTCGCCTATAATGACAAGGACGTTCAAGAAGGCTTCCCGGCCGTGAAGGCCGAGGCGAAAGCCTCCTTCGGCGACGACCGCGTCTTCATCGAGAAATTCATCCTCGAGCCGCGCCACATCGAGATCCAGGTCCTGGGCGATAAGCACGGCAACTGCATTTACCTCAACGAGCGCGAGTGCTCGATCCAGCGCCGCAACCAGAAAGTCATCGAGGAAGCGCCTTCGCCGCTGCTCGATCCGGAAACCCGCAAGAAGATGGGCGAACAGGCCGTCGCGCTTGCCAAGGCCGTCAATTATGACAGCGCCGGCACGGTGGAGTTCGTCGCGTCCGGCAAGGACAAGGGCTTCTACTTCCTTGAAATGAACACCCGCCTGCAGGTGGAGCACCCGGTGACCGAGATGATCACCGGCGTCGACCTGGTCGAGCAGATGCTCCGCGTCGCCTATGGCGAGAAGCTGAAGCTCAAGCAGTCCGACATCGGCATCAATGGCTGGGCCGTGGAAAGCCGTGTGTACGCGGAAGACCCGTACCGCAACTTCCTGCCGTCCATCGGCCGCCTGAAGCGCTTCCACCCGCCGGGTGAAGGCAAGCTGGGCAAGGGCGAAGTACGCATGGATTCTGGCGTCCGCGAGGGCGACGAGATCTCGATGTTCTACGACCCGATGATCGCCAAGCTGATCACCCACGGGAAAGACCGCAATACGGCACTCGACGTGCACGGCGAGGCGCTCGACCGGTTCCACATCGAGGGCATCCAGGACAACATCCCCTTCATCGCCGCAGTGATGGACGAGAAGCGCTTCCGCTCCGGCAATATCACGACCGCCTACATCAAGGACGAGTTCCCGGAAGGCTTCCACGGCGTTGCCCCGACCAAGACGCAGGAAACCCAGCTCATCTGCGCCGCTGCCTACGTTCATGGCTTCTTTTCGCGCCGCGCCGCGCTGACCTCGGGCCGCATGACGCCGCTGCCGGAAGCGCGCCGCGACTGGGTCGTCATCCTGGGCGACCAACAGCACCCGGTGACGCTGGAGCTCGACACGGACGGGCAGGCAGAGATCACCATCAATGGCGGCAAGCCGCACTCGCTGGTGACCAACTGGCATCCCGGCCAGCACCTCGTGGAAGGCATGCTGGACGGCAAGCCCTTCGCCGTGAAGTTCGCCGACCGGACTGAAGGCTATGTCTTCCGCCATCGCGGCGTGACCCTGCGCGCGCTCGTCTGCACGCCGCAGATCGCCGAACTGCACGCCCGCCTGCCGGAAAAACCGAAGCCGGACACGTCGAAGCTGATCATCTCGCCGATGCCCGGCCTGGTTGTGTCGGTCGACGTCGCGCTTGGCCAGGAAGTGCAGGAAGGCGAGGCCGTCTGCGTCGTCGAAGCCATGAAAATGCAGAACATTATCAGGGCTGAAGCAACCGGAACGGTGAAAGCGATCAACGTGAAGTCGGGCGACAGCGTCGCCGCAGACGAAATCATGGTCGAATTCGCCTGAGGCGGGGTTGAATTAACCTCCCAATAATCAAATTGCTGCGCTATCCTGCCGCATGTACCGCCAGCGTTGGATGACGCTGGCGCTTGCGTTGTCAAATTCCAGGGCGAGGCAGTGGGCGTTCGCCGGAGACCTGAGGGGACCGATCGATGGTTAGCTTTCCTGATGCAGTAAAAATGTTCTTCTCCCGCTACGTGGATTTCCAGGGCCGTTCGCGCCGCTCGGAATACTGGTGGGTCGCGCTGTTCAACCTCATCGTCGTGACCGTCTGGGCGATTCTCTTCTTTGTCCTCGGCGGCATGGATATGAATTCCGAACAGATCTCGCCGATGGGCATGGCCCTGATGGGCGTGATCATGCTCTACGGCCTTGCCGTCGTCATCCCGAGCATCGCGCTCTATGTGCGCCGCCTGCACGACATCAACCAGACTGGCTGGATCTATCTTGGCCTGGTCGTGGCCAGCATGATCCCGCTGATCGGCCTGATCGCTTCGATCGCCTCGATCGTGATCGCCTGTATCCCGGGCACCGCCGGTCCGAACAAGTACGGTCCGGACCCGAAAAACCCGGGCGCCGGCGCTGCCGACACGTTCATCTGATCGGCTTCCGATCCCGGATCCGGCCCGTGCCGGATCGGACAAGCAGAGCCGGGCCTTTGGGTCCGGCTCTTTTTTCTTGCATGAATTTATCGTTTATTGATAAGAACCCGCAAAGACGCCCTGCGCGAACCGGAGTATGATGCAACCATGGACATCGCCTATGTCCTCCTCAGCCCGAACGGCCGTATCGGTTCGCGCGATTTCCTGCGCGGCCTGATCCTGCTGACCGGGGTTTCGCTCATCGTGCATGTGCTGATGATCGGCGTCGTGCTCGAAGCGACGCTCCTGCATTACCCGATCCTTTGGGGCTATTTCTGCGTGTTCGGCAAACGCCTGCACGATGCCGGTCAGACGGCCTGGTTCAATATCGCCTTCATGGTCGGCTATATCGTCGTCTCGTCGATCCTGAACGCCATGCTGGTGCCGTTCCTGTCGCCGCAGATCGTGCCGCTGATGACCGAGCTGCAGAAGATCGGAACCGACCAGGGCATCATGGCCATGCTGACTGCGCAGCAGGAACATGCCGCCCAGATCGCCCATGGCACGGCCCTGACCACGTTCGCCAGCTTTCTGCTCGCCAGTGCAGCGCTCGCCTTTGTCGGCACGCGCCTGCCATCCGATCCCCATTCCAACGCCCACGGACCGGCCACCGGTCCGCGTGACGCCGCCTGAACGCCCGAGGACCCTGTCGCATGCACCACTACAATGACCCGACCGCCATTGATCCGCACCGCCCCTGGATCAAGGATGCGCGCGATAACCCGCACGAGATGAACTGGGTCAAGACCCTTTTCAATCCGCTCGGCTCGAGCCCGAAGCTGCACTTCAGCCGTGCCTGGACCTTCATGTTCCTTGGCCGGGTCCTGCTGCTTGTCGTGCCGGTCTTCGCCGTCTTCCTGGCCTCGCTCGCGGGGGCAGACCTTGCCGCGGCATGGAAGCCGGTGAAGGCGCTGGTCCTGCCGGTCCCGGCGCTGCTGGTGCCCTTCTTCGTGTTCACAATCGTGACCGAACTGACCTCCTGGGTCGCGCACGTGCGCCGCTTCAACGAGGCACATAAATCACCGTTGCGGGCAATGATCGTGCTGATCCCGCTGGTCGTCGCGCTCGTCGGCTTCTCGCTCGGCGCTCAGGACGGCATCAAGAAATATGAGGAAATGCATGCGCCGAAATCGGCCGTGACCGCGCCTGCGACGAATGATGCAACCGCTGCCCCCGCTGATGCCGCCGCCAAGCCTGCGAAAGCGAAGAAAGGCCAGGGCCAGCCGCACAAACGCCCCGGCCCGCCGCAGAGCGAGCGCGACATGGCAGCAGGTGCAGGCCTCAGCTTCGGCATGCTGCTCTGGGCACCGGCCTCCTTCTTCGTGATGTTCTGGTCGCTGCTCTATGTCGCCCGGATGCCGAACGGCGGTGTCGGCCGGTTCAAGACCGGCAGCGACATCGCGCAGGGCGAAGAGACCATGCTGCCGGGCGCTTACGCCGCCGGCTGAAGCGGGCAGGGGACGGGCACCAGCTTGCTGGAGAACGTTTCCTCGAACGCATCGCGCAGGGCGATGTCCGCATCTGCCAGTGAGGCCGGAATGCCGAGGTCGGCAAGACTGGTCACGCCATAGCGCGGATCGGCGATGCCGCAGGGCGTGATGCCGGTGAAGTGCTCCAGCTCCGGCTCGACGTTCAGACTGATGCCGTGGAAGCTGACCCAGCGCTTCAGGCGCACGCCGATGGCGGCGATCTTGTCCTCGCGCAGCGGTCCGCCGGGCTCCGTCCGGTCGACCCAGACACCGACGCGGCCTTCGCGCACGCCCGCCTCGATATTGAAGCTCGCCAGCGCGGCGATGATCCAGGCTTCAAGATTCTGCACGAAGGCGCGCACGTCTTTTCCGCGGGCACCGACGTCCAGCATCACATAGGCCACCCGCTGGCCGGGGCCGTGATAGGTGTACTGCCCGCCGCGGCCGGCATCGAAGACCGGGAAGCGGGAAGGGTCCCTCAGGTCGTCCGGCTTCGCCGAGGTACCGGCCGTATAGAGCGGCGGATGCTCCAGAAACCAGACCATTTCAGGGGCGCCGTCCTCTCGAATGGCGCGGGCGCGCGCCTCCATGAATCGCAGGGCGTCCTCGTAGGCAACCGGGCCGTCCGACACGGCCCATTCAACAGGGGAAAATTTGTGCATCACGCCCCGCATATAGGGTGTATTCGGGGCTTCACAAAGCGTCAGCCGGGCCGTATACGGCGCCTCTGCCTCGAATGAGATACGTGCGGTCGTGGCGGAATTGGTAGACGCGCAGCGTTGAGGTCGCTGTGGGGCAACCCGTGGAGGTTCGAGTCCTCTCGACCGCACCATTCGCCACCAAGGTGGCGAATGGGACAATCAAAGTGCTCAGGCACTTCATTCGGCAGAAGCCACCTGAAACTGAGCCAGAGCTGTCTCGGCCGGAGCAAAGCCCGGCTTGAGTGCGGCGCTCGTATAGAAATCCCGATAGGCGTCTTCCACCTCATCGCGTGCCCAGTGGGCGAGGGCGCGGTTGTAATAGGCAAGGTGTAGCCGTTCCGGTGTGATCGAGCCGGTTTCGGACAGGAGCGCGATGGCCTCGTCGGTGCGTTCCAGACGGATCAGGGCTGCGGCGAGGCTGATCGAGATGTCGCCATTGTCCGGCGCGAGGGCGCGGGCCTGTTCCAGCCGGGCGCGGGCGTCCTCGAACGCACCGAGGCGCAGGCTGACAATGCCGGAATTGGCGAGCGTGGCGGCTTTGTCGTGAGGGCTGATCATCGGCTGGTCGAGCGCCTTTTCGCAGATCCGCTTGAGGCCGGGCGTCGCTTCACCCGGAATGGCCACGCCGGCGGCGCAGGCTTCAGCGGGCGAGTCGGATTGGTAGAAAATGTCCGGGGCGGCAAAAGCCGGGTCTGCAGCGAAGCCCAGTGCAAACAGGCCAGTCAGGATGCTTCGGGAGGAAAACATGGTCGATGCCTTTTAGTGTATATGCACGTTATTCGGCGTGCGGGTTGAAGAATCCCCGTCCGGCCGGGGCAGCCGGACGGGGAAGTGAGCATCGGGCATACGGAGGTGGATACAGAACAATGCCCGGTCCCAGTAAGAATAGTGTATATGCACTAAATAGAGCATACCACCCAGCGTTTCTAAACGCTTGCCGTAGCATTTCTGGGTATGATTGGACTTTAACGCTTGGTACTGCATATACACGTATATGAGTTCCGAGATGACACGAAACGATGCGTTCCTATCCGAGGTGACCGGCCGCTGCGTCGCCGGGCGCATGCTGCGCGCCTCGCGCTTGATCACCCGCCACTATGACGATGCGTTGCGGCCCACCGGGCTGACCATCACCCAGTTCGGCTTGCTGCACGTGATCGGGAAATACGAACCGGAGTCGATTTCCCAGGTCGCGGACATGATGAATCTCGACCGCACCTCGTTGTCCCGCAACCTGAAGCCGCTCGAAAAGGCCGGCTTCGTCCATCGTGGCAACGAGGGCGGCCAGCGGCGCCGGCGCGTCCTGCTGACCACGCTCGGCCTGAAGAAGCTGGAAGAGGCGAGGCCCTACTGGAAGACGGCGCAGGAGCAGGTCGAGGCTGCGCTCGGCGAAATCCACCTTGCCAACCTGACCCAGGCCCTGCGCCAGGTGCGGAACGATACGCTCAAAGCCTGATCTGCCTCGGCCGCATGACCGTCTCGCCCCTTGCCGCCGCGGGGCAACCCCGGCAAGACAGGCGCCATGACGGACCTGTCCACGCCTCCCAACCCGGCGCCTGAGCCGCCGAATGTCGATCCGGCCCTGCTGGACGACCTTATCGATGCCGTCGATGAGAAGGATTCCCGCTGGCTGGCCCGCACGCTTCAGCGCATGCACCCGGCCGACGCCGCGGACCTGCTCGAAGCCATGCCGTTCGACACCTTCTCCGAGGCGGTGGAACTGCTCGGCGGGGAACTGCCGTCCGACATCCTGATTGAGCTCCGCGATTCCTATCGCGAAGAGGCCGTCGATGTCCTGCCCGACACGGCGGTTGCGAACGCTCTCGACGAACTCGATTCGGACGATGCGACCGTCATTCTCGAAGACCTCGAGGACGACCGGCGCGAGCGCATCCTTGACGAACTCGAGCCGCTCGACCGGGCCCAGCTCGAGCGCGGCCTCGCCTATGAAGAGGAATCCGCCGGCCGCCTGATGCAGACGGAATTCGTGGCCGTGCCCGAATTCTGGACCGTCGGCCACGCCATCGATCATGCGCGTGAACTGGGCGAGGAACTGCCGGAAATCTTCTACGAGGTCTATGTCACCGATCCGGCCCACCGGCTGCTCGGCATCGTCTCGCTGGCCAAACTGATGCGTACGCCGCGCGATGTACCCCTGTCCGAAATCATGGAGGACACGGAGACCGACATCACGACCGACATGGATCAGGAAGAAGTCGCCTTCCAGTTCCAGAAATACTCGCTGGCGTCTGCCCCGGTCACCGACACGGCCGGCCGGCTCGTCGGCATGATCACCGTCGACGACATGGTCGACGTCATGCAGGAAGAAGCCGCCGAAGACCTGCTCTCGCTCCTGAACGTGAGTTCGGCCGACGGATCTGACTCGGTCATCGACACCGTCCGCGCCCGCGCGCCCTGGCTGGGCATCAATCTCGTCACGGCCTTTATCGCGTCGGGGATCATTTCGCTCTTCGAGGGCACCATCAATCACGTCGTCCAGTTGGCCATCCTGATGCCGGTGGTCGCCGCGCTTGGCGGCAATGCCGGCAGCCAGGGCCTTGTGGTTGCCGTGCGCGCCATCGCCGAGCGTCAGCTGGAAGGGGACGCGGTGCAGCGGGCCATCCTCCGCGAAGTGCTGAGCGGCCTCGTCAATGGCTGCCTGTTTGCGCTCGGCGTCGGCCTCGTGGCGCTGCTCTGGTTCCATGACCTGCGCCTCTCCATGGTGCTCGGCGCCGCCATGCTTGCGACCTTCCTGTGGGCAGGCTTCTCCGGCATCCTCGTGCCGCTCGGCCTCAAGAAACTGGGCGCCGATCCGGCGGTGGCCTCCTCGGTCTTCGTCTTGACGCTGACAGACGTGATGGCATTTTTCAGCTTCCTGGGCCTCGCAACGCTGGTCCTCATGTAGCCTCCGGCAGCAGTGCCGGACTCCCTTCTCAGGGGAAAAGGCGCGCTATTTGCACGGGTGCGCCCTAGAAAACTCAACTGTTTCAATACGGGAGCCATCCGTATGGCCCTGCCTATGCGCACGTCCGGAGCCGGGGTCGAGCTTATCAAGAGCTTCGAGGGCTTCCGTGCGCGCGCAACCGAGCTGCCGAACGGACGCTGGATCGTCGGCTTCGGTCACACGAGAGGCGCCCGGGCGGGCCTCCGCGTGACGCGTGAGGAAGCCGAGCTGGTGCTCCGGCACCACGACCTGCGCCCGATCGAAGACCTGATCACCGAGCGTGTGCTGACCCCGCTGACCCAGAACGAATTCGACGCGCTGGTCTCCTTTGCCTTCAATATCGGGGCGGATGCGTTCCTGGAGTCGAATGTGCTGGTCCTGCTGAACAGCGGTGAGCGCCTGCAGGCCGCCGAGGGCATGTCTGCCTGGCGGAAGGGCAGGGTGGACGGCGAGATCCGCGTGATTGATGCGCTGGTGCGCCGCCGGGCGGCCGAGAAGGCCCTGTTCCTGGAACATCCGTCTGGCCGCATTCCTGTGCCGGGCGCGCTGCTGCGCCCTGAATTCGATCCGGGCGCCGCCATGCTGATGTCGCGCGAGCGGCCCATCGTGGTCGAGGCGCGGACCGAAAGTGGACGGATCTCTGCGGCGCGTCCGTCGCCGCAATCCGAGACCGCCCCGCAGGCAGCTGCCCGCGCGGTCGCCGAGCGCATGTCGAAACTCCTCGGGGCCATCGATGATGCTCCGGCTGCTGTTGAAGACACGATGGCCGGCGTACCGACCGCCGACGAAATCAAGCGTGCCGTTTCCGCGCTCGCCGAGCCGGATGGCCCCGGCGAGACGGGCGTGGCCGACAACGTGATCGAAGCGCGGCAGGCGCCGCCGCGCCCGGCTGTCTCCCGGACTGTGCCCGAGCCGAACCGGTTGCTTCGCCCGCCGGTGAACCCGCCGCGCCGCCAGCCGGTTCCCCTCCTACCAGGCGACGGGATGGTAGTTTTGCGCTGGCTGCCCTATGCGCTCCTGTCGGGACTCGGCTTCTGGGGCCTGATCGAAGGCGTCCACCGGATAGCCTCGCCGCCGCCGGTCCATCTGCCGGCCGGGACGGAGCAGGCCTTCGTCGGGCCGCTGCTCGCGTTCGGCTCTGCCATGCTGTGCGTCCTGTCGGTCTACTACCTTTACCGCGCCATCACGCGGAACGATTGACCTGCTGACAGGCGGGGTCAGTCCTGCTAGTCACGCGGCATGATCCCGAACACATATCCCACTTTGAATTTCGACCTCGGCGAAACCGCCGACATGATCCGCGAAACCGTGGCAAGTTTTGCCCAGGCGGAAATTGCCCCCCGTGCGGCAGAGATCGACCGGACGGACAAGTTCCCGCGCGACCTGCTGCCGAAAATGGGTGAGCTCGGCCTGCTTGGTATCACGGTGGAGGAAGAGTGGGGCGGCACCGGCCTTGGCTATCTCGAACATGTTGTGGCGATGGAGGAAATCTCCCGCGCGTCGGCGTCGGTCGGCCTCTCCTATGGCGCCCATTCGAACCTCTGTGTGAACCAGATCCGCCGCTGGGCGACCGATGCCCAGAAGGCGCGTTACCTGCCGAAGCTGATGAGCGGGGAACACCTTGGCTCCCTCGCCATGAGCGAAAGCGGGGCGGGCTCCGACGTCGTCTCGATGAAGCTGCGCGCCGACAAGAAAGGCGACCGCTATGTGCTGAACGGCACGAAGATGTGGATTACCAATGCCCCGGATGCCGACGTGCTGGTCGTCTACGCCAAGACCGAGCCGGAAGCTGGCTCGAAAGGCATCACCGCCTTCCTGATCGAGCGGAACATGAAGGGTTTCTCCGTCGCACAGAAGCTCGACAAGCTCGGCATGCGCGGCTCGGAGACCGGCGAGCTTGTCTTCGAGGATTGCGAAGTGCCGGAAGAAAACATCATGGGCCCGCTGAATGGCGGTGTCCGTGTGCTGATGAGCGGGCTCGATTATGAGCGCGCCGTGCTGTCGGCCGGGCCGACGGGCATCATGCAGGCCTGCATGGATGTCGTGATCCCCTACATTCACGACCGCAAGCAGTTCGGCCAGTCGATCGGCGAGTTCCAGCTGATCCAGGGCAAGATCGCCGACATGTATGTGCAGATGAACGCGGCGAAGGCTTACGTCTATGCCGTCGCCAAGTCCTGCGACCGGGGCGAGACGACCCGCAAGGATGCCGCCGGCGCTATCCTCTATGCGGCCGAAACGGCGACGAAGCTCGCGCTCGACGCGATCCAGATCCTCGGCGGCAACGGCTATATCAACGAATATCCGACCGGCCGGCTTCTACGTGACGCGAAGCTCTACGAGATCGGGGCAGGCACGTCGGAAATACGCCGCTGGCTGATCGGCCGCGAACTCTTCGGCGAAACCGCATGAACCTGAAGGTCCGGCCAGCGTCTCCAGAGGATGCCGGCTGGATCGCGGATATTTACGCACCCATCGTTCGCGATACAGTGATCTCCTTCGAGACGGACCCGCCGACTGCTGACGAAATGCGCCAGCGCATTGCCAGCACGCTGGAGACCTATCCCTGGCTGGTTGTGGAAGAGGAGGGACGTCCCCTCGGCTACGCCTACGCTTCGGTGCACCGCGCCCGTTCGGCCTATCGCTGGTCCTGCGACGTGACAGTCTACGTCGCGCCCCACGCGCATCGCAAAGGTGCCGGAACCGCGCTCTATTGCCGGCTGTTGGAGATCGTCGCGGCGCAGGGCTTCCGCAACGCCTTTGCCGGCATCGCCCTGCCGAACGCGGCGAGCGTCGGGCTGCACGAGCGTGTCGGTTTCACGCATCTCGGCACCTATTCAGACGTCGGCTACAAGCACGGCGCCTGGCACGATGTCGGCTGGTGGCAGAAACGCCTTTCGGATACGGACGGCCCGCCGGCAGAGCCCGTGCCCTACAGCGTGTACCGGGCATCCCACCCGCTCTGAACGTTCTTTTTATCTGGCGAAATGGGCTGATCGCGGCGTAACATCCTTTCAACCTTTGGGAGGCTGATATGAGGCCGGGAGATTTATGGCTCGCGGGCATGATGTGTCTTGCTGGCTGTGGGCTGGGGCAACCCGACACCGTTCAGGCAGCGCCTGAAGTTCCGCTTGCCGAAGACGGCACGCCCTGCGTGACCGGCCGTGAGCAACTGATGGCGATGGACTACTGGACGTTCGACCAGGACCCGGCTGGCTATCAAGCTGTCTACGCCAGGGCTGGCTGCAGACTCGCTGCGGCAGATCTGATCCGCGATTACCACGCGGCCCTGCGTGAGAAAGGCGAGCCCGTGACGCGTACGTTTCCGCAGGGGACAATTACGTTCGGTGAGAACGGCGAGGTCAGCTCACTGTACTGGCACGAAGGTCAGATCCGCGCCTTTGCCGGCCAGACGGATCAGGCGGCCAGCCTCTTCCGCAAGTCGATCGATAGCGACCAATACCGGAATGCAGCGAAGCTGCATTATGCCCAGGCTACGATCGCTTTCCTTGAAAACGATCTTGATGCCTTGTCATCGGAACGCGCGGTACTGGCGGCAATCGCTCCGGAGAACGATCTCAACCTTAGTGTCGTGGACGGGTTGATCGCCTGCTTCGGGCGGTCCTACAAGGACGCCTATGGCAGTGTGGAATGCGACCAGCGGCCGGGACGGCAGCCGGTGACTGACCCCTAAGCTCGTATCCGGCGTTCTTCGAATTCCGTCGGCACGCTGAGCACCTGGCCGATCACGGTGACGAGCGAGCGTTCGTCGATCGGCTTGGCGACGTAACCGTCGAATCCCTTGGACAGGAATTTCTCCTTGTCGCCGCGCATCGAGTCCGCTGTTAGGGCGATCACAGGCGTGACGCGGTTCAGGCTGCCCGAATTGCGCAGGCGCTTGAAGGCTTCGGCCCCGTCGAGACCCGGCATGTGGATGTCCATGAGCACGATATCGAACGGTTCGTGGTCGAGGATTTCCAGTGCCTCGTTGCCGTCCGCTGCCTCGCTGACGACCAAGCCGTAATGCTCGAGGAAGGTGCGCGCGACGCGGCGGTTGATGCCGTTGTCGTCAACAACCAGCGCGTGGCGTCCACCCAGACCGGCCTTTGGCTCGGGACGCATCACCGGGGTCGGTGTCACGATATGGTCCTCGAGGCCGTGAAGGTCAGTCGATTCAGCAATGAACTTCAGGGTAAAGACCGATCCGCGGCCGGCCTGGCTGACGACAGTCACGTCGCCGCCCATCATGCGAGCCAGCTTGCGGGTGATCGGAAGGCCAAGGCCCGTTCCGCCGAAGCGGCGCGTCGTCGAGCCGTCCGCCTGTGCGAAGGTTTCGAACACGCGCTCCATCTTTTCGGCCGGAATGCCGACGCCCGTATCGGAGACGTGCACGATGACCCGCGTCTTGCCGGAGCCGTCCGGCTCGCAGGTCACGACCACCATAACGTCGCCCATTTCGGTGAACTTGATGGCGTTCGAGACGAGGTTGCCGACGCACTGGCGCACGCGCACCGGGTCGAATTTCAGGCGCGAGGGCACGCTCGGGTCGATGAAGAGCTGGAGGTTCAGCCCTTTCTCTTCGGCTGTCGCTGCGTGCAGCTTGATCATCCGGCTGAGCTTGTGGCGGAGGTCGCCCGCCACCGGCGTCACTTCCAGCTTGCCGGCCTCGATTTTCGAGAGATCCAGAATATCGTTCAGGATCGACATCAGCGTCTTGCCGGAATCGAGAATGGTCGCGACCTGTTCGGACTGGTTGGGCGTCAGGTCCGTATGGGCCAGCACCTGCGCCATCCCGAGAACGCCGTTCAGCGGCGTGCGAATTTCGTGGCTCATGTTGGCGAGGAATTCGGACTTCATGCGCGTCGCCTGTTCGGCGCGGTTCAGCGCATCGCGCAGCTCATGGGCCTGGCGGCGCTCTTCGCGCACGTCCCGGACATAGGTGATGAAGATGCGGTCGCCGGTTTCACCCCAGCGGGCGCTCGACAGCGACAGTTCCACACGGTTCGTCTTGCCCGACTTGGTGGGGGTCTCTGCTTCCGTCACGTGGCGCAGCACTTCGCCGCCAGCCAGTTTGCGGGCGAGTTCCGCATCGGGACGGAAGGTCCGTACGCCCGTGAGGATACCGACATCCTGGCCGATCAGCTCTTCCTCGGAATATTCCGACATCTCGCAAAGGGCGCGGTTCACGTAAACGATCTTGCCGGCCGAATCGTTAAGAACGATGCCGTGCAGGGCGTTGTCGCAGGCCGACTTGGCGAGCTCATACATGCGCCGCGCTTCGTCGCGCTCCTGGGCAATGTCTGTGATCTCGTGGGAAACGGAGAGGGCAGTGCGGCCGGAGGAGCGCTGGACGGGGATGATGGAGGTCTTCATCACCTTGCCGAGCATCCTGGCGGCGCGGCCCTGGGACGTGACGAGCGTAAAGGGCTGGCCGGTCTCGATGACATGGGTCACGGCGCGGACCATGTCAGAGTCCTTGTATTTCTGGTCGAATTCGAAAATCCGCATACCGACCACGCTTCCGCCGGCCGGCAGGATGGATTCGTTCATTAGCCGGTTGGACGCCATCCACTCGAGATCGACGATCTCGCCTGCCTCATTCCTGATCGCGGCGGTTTCGCAAATCACCACCGGCAGCAGGTCCCAGAGACTCATATCCATGCACAACATCTCCCATCCTCCCCCACAAGCCCGGGGGGAAGGTGGCCGAATATGCTTAATACTGTATTGAAAATTACAGTTCTGACATTATCCACGTTGCCAGGAGACGGCATCCTGCAGTCCAGAGGCATCCAGGGCTGCTTTGGCGGCCGTGTAGCCAGCCTCGACGGTCTGGTCATAGGCCTCCCAGTCGCGCAATTCCGTCTCGGCCAGCTCCGGCAGGATCAGGACATCCGTGATGTCCCGGCCGAACTGGGTATTGGCCCGGATTGTTGCCACGCGCATCAGAACGCCGGCAATCGGCGGCGGGTTCGAGAAGCCATGCCGGGCCACCCAGCGGATGAACCCGGCGGGCTTTTCGAATTCCTCGATCTTCAGGCCTTCCGGCTGGCGCGTCACGTCGGAGCCCACGACGAAGCCGCGATGCATGTCGCGCATTACGTCGACCGGGAAATTGTTCAGCACGGCGCCGTCGACGAGGAGGTCGTTGCCATCCACGACCGGCGGCAGGATGCCCGGCAGGGAAATCGTGGCCCGCAGCGCCTCGCGGAGCAGACCGGTCCGGTGGATGCGCTGGGTGCCGCTCATGAGGTTGGTGGAGGTCGCGAAGAAGGGGATGGCGAGATCGCCGATTTCCGCCTCGCCGAAATGCTCGCGCAGGCGCGAGTTCACCCGCAGGCCCTTCACCATGCCGACCACGGGTAAGGTGTAGTCGCCGAGCGGGTTGCTGTCGACGAAGGCCTTGCGGATCCGCATGTCGATCTCGGCATCGCTCCAGCCCATCGCAACGCAGCCGGCAATCACCGCGCCCATGGAGGCGCCGCCGACAAAGTCGATCGGAATGCCGTATTCGCGCATGGCCTTGACCACGCCGATATGGGAATAGGCGCGGGCGCCACCGCCTGACATGACCACGCCGACCGAGACGCCGGCCATCACGCGGGCCAGCCGGTCGCAATCGCGTCCTTCCATGCCCTGCCAGTGGAGCAGGCGGCTCGCCCCGGCCGCATTCAGCCATTCGACCGGGCGGCAGGCGCGCCGGTTGTCGCCCGGGTGCAGCAAGATCACGTCCACCAGTTTCAGCGTGCGGGCCGGGGAATCGTCTTCCGGCATCAGCGGGTTCGAAGGCTTGGCATCGGCCCGCCCGAACACCCAGATCCGGTCAGCCTGGCGGACCGACAATTTGTACCAGGGCGTGTCGCCGATCGTGGAGACGATGATCACCACATCGTGGCGCATTTCGAGATCGTCGAAGAAGGCGGCGGGCTTTTCGTCGCCGGCGGCTTCGTCCACGATGATGGCGGTGCGTCCGAGTTTGGCGAGACTCGCCTTCAGGGCTTTCGCGCGCAGGATCAGGTCGATCGTGGGGGAGGTGGCAACCAGCGTGAACACTTTCGGCGCGGCGCTCACATTGCGCTGTCCCTCCCGGCCGAGGCGGCGCAGGATGATCCGTATCATGTGCTCGAGCAGTTCCGGCTCTGACTTCACCAGCTTGCGCCAGCCTTCGCGCGAGAAGGCCACGACTTCCGAATCGCGCAGTGCGTAGACCGAACTTGTGTGCGGAGCATTCTGTGCAATGCCATCGCCGTCGAGGTCGACCCCGCCGAGGAACAGCGCCATCTCGCCGACCGGCTCGCCCGGACGGATATGGCCGATGAATTCGCTTGCGCCATTCGGGTTGTCGCGAAATGCGCCAAGCGCGCCGGAAAGCACGAAATATATGCGGTCGGCGGCTTCTCCCTTGAGGAAAAGCGTTCCGCCGGCAGGTACACAGAACCAGGCCGCCTCGCGCCCGGCGGCCCGCATGGCCCGCGCCGGAACGTCCTTCAGGAAGGCGATCGCCTTTAAAGAGGGGGTAATATCGAGCTTCATGTTCTTGAACATGCGCATCGCCCGCATCCTTTCCTAGGGTGTCCCGTCAGCACTCTGGTAAAATCCGATGACGCACGCGTGACACCCGCCCTGCACCCCGCTAAGGCTGCCAGAAACTTCTGAAGGGAGGCTGAATGCCTGTTCTGAAATCCAGTCTCGATGTGGCGGGCTCGCGCTTTGCTGCCAACAAGGCTGCCATGGAGCGCCTTCTGGACGAACTGCGGGCCCATACGGCGGCTGCAGCGCTCGGCGGGCCGGAAGCCTCGCGCCAGCGGCATGTGGAGCGCGGAAAGCTGTTGCCGCGCGAGCGGGTGGAGCGCCTGCTCGATCCCGGTAGCGCCTTCCTGGAAGTCGGCGCGCTGGCCGCGCATGGCATGTACGACAATGAGGCGCCGGCGGCCGGCATCATTACCGGCGTCGGCCGGGTCGAAGGCCGCGAATGCCTGATCGTCTGCAATGACCCGACCGTAAAGGGCGGGGCCTATTTCCCGGTCACGGTGAAGAAACACCTCCGGGCGCAGGAGATCGCGCTCGAAAACCATCTGCCCTGTATCTACCTCGTCGACAGCGGCGGCGCGAACCTGCCGCACCAGTCCGAAGTCTTCCCGGACCGGGAACATTTCGGCCGCATCTTCTACAACCAGGCTCAGATGAGCGCGAAGGGCATCCCCCAGATCGCTTCCGTCATGGGCTCGTGCACGGCGGGCGGCGCTTACGTGCCGGCCATGTCGGACGAGACGGTGATCGTGCGCAAACAGGGCACGATCTTCCTCGGCGGCCCGCCGCTGGTGAAGGCGGCGACCGGTGAAGTGATTTCGGCCGAAGACCTTGGCGGCGCCGACGTGCACGCCCGCCGTTCGGGCGTCGCGGATCACTACGCCGCGCACGACTCCCACGCGCTCGCCATCGTGCGGTCCATCGTCCGTACACTGGCAAAGCCGAAGCCCCAGCCGTTCGAGCTGACCGAGCCGGCAGAGCCGCTCTACGACCCGGCCGAACTGCACGGCCTCGTTCCGCAGGACGTGCGCGAACCCTACGATGCCCGCGAAGTCATTGCCCGCCTCGTCGATGGGTCCGAGTTCCATGAGTTCAAAAAGCTCTACGGCGAAACGCTCGTCTGCGGTTTCGCGCGGCTCTACGGCATGCCGGTCGCGATCCTCGCCAATAACGGCATCCTCTTCTCGGAGAGCGCCCAGAAGGCCGCCCACTTCATCGAACTGGCAGACCAGCGCCGCATCCCGCTCGTCTTCCTGCAGAACATTACGGGATTCATGGTTGGCTCGAAATACGAAGCCGGCGGCATTGCCAAGGACGGTGCGAAGATGGTGACCGCCGTCGCCACGGCCAGCGTGCCGAAATTCACCGTCGTCACCGGTGGCAGCTTCGGGGCAGGCAACTATGGCATGTGCGGCCGCGCCTATTCCCCGCGCTTCCTCTTCATGTGGCCGAATGCCCGCATCTCCGTCATGGGCGGCGAGCAGGCGGCCAGCGTCCTCGCCACCGTCAAGCGCGACGGCATCGAGCGCAAGGGCGGCGAATGGAGCGCGGCGGAGGAAGACGCCTTCAAACAGCCGATCCGCGATCTCTACGAGGCCGAAGGCAGCCCCTACTACTCCACCGCCCGCCTCTGGGACGATGGCATCATCGACCCGGCCGACACGCGCCGCGTCCTCGGTCTCGCCCTCTCGGCCAGCCTCAACGCCCCGTTCCCGGACCGCGGCTTCGGCGTCTTCCGGATGTAGGTCAACAGATGGCTCGACTGTAGGAGTGATTGCTTCATCCTGCTTATAATCTTAGGGTTGAAAAATTTGTTACGACCGTTTAGCCTAAAGGGGCAAATACGGAAACAGCGAAGAAGCCGATGGACTTTGGAATTCGACTGGCAGGACTGGTGAGCGTAGTTGGGCTTCTTCTGACGGCGCCCGCATATGCAGCTTGTTACGATGTCAACGCCAATTCCTGTCCTTACGATATCTACGACTCGGGATCGGTGTTTTCTTATTACGGTCTCAGTAACAGCGGCTTCCCAATGGATAGCGCAACGATAGATGACGAGCCAGGCGGCCCCGGCACCCCCGATCTCCAATGTGCTGCAATCTGCGTCCAGAATTACAATGCGACCCGCGCCTTCTGCGATGGTATTGAGCCGAATTCGACATCCGCGAACGGCACAGCCTTGGTTGATGCTCTTCCCATCTGTCTTGCGACCATTGCCGAGACGCTCGGCATCTGTCTGCATAAATGCGGCTTCAATCAATAACGGGCGCTCTAGGATTGATATCGTCGTCAGGCTGACATCTTCTTCCGCTAGAAAGAGCGGGAAGGGGATGCCCGGCCATGACGAAATCCATCTGCATCATTGACGGCCATCCGGACCCGGAACCGCACCACCTGATCCACGCGCTCTGCGCCGCCTATGCCGAGGGGGCCGCTTCGGCCGGCCACAAGGTCGAGCGGATCGACGTCGCGCGGCTCGATTTCAGCATGATGCTCACAACGGCGGAATTCGAGACGCCGCCGCCGGAACCGATCCTCAGCGAGCGCGAAAAGATCGCCCGCGCCGATCACCTCCTCATCGGCTTTCCGCTCTGGCTCGGCAACATGCCGGCGCGGCTGAAGGCCTTCTTTGAACAGGCTGCCCGCGGCAATTATTTCCTCGCCCAGTCGGACAAGGGCTGGCCGGCGCAGATGATGAAAGGCAAGTCCGCCCGCGTCGTGGTTTCCATGGGCATGCCGGGCCTCGTCTACCGCTTCGGCATGGACGAAGGCGCGCTGAAAGCGCTGGAGCGCGGCCTGCTCGGCATTTCCGGCTTCCATCCGCTGCACCACACGATCATCGGTGGTGCGGGGGATCTCGACGAGGAAAACTTCAAATCCTGGCAGACCTATTTCTACAAGATCGGCGTCGAGGGCGTCTGAGCCCTTTCATTAAAAGCGCGTCGTGAACCCGTTTTCACGCCACATGAACGGCTGCTTCCCTTAGGGTCTGCCTGTCGCGGCACAGCGCGGCGTAACCAAGGGAAACCACGCGATGCAACGCACTCCGTTTCTTGTGGCAGCAGCCTTCGCAACGGCCCTGATGGCACATGCAGGAGAAATGCCCGACTTCTCCGGCATCGATTCAGACGCGGACGGAAAGATCAGCGAGGCGGAATTCGTCTCGTGGAAAACCTCGGGCGGCAAGTCGACCGAGGCCGAGGCGACGGCAAAATTCACCAAGTTCGACAAGGATGGCGACGGCTGGATCATCGAAGCCGAATACAACGCGGCCATCGATGCCTGGCGCACCCATCCGGCAGATATGAACCCGGGTACGGGCGGCAATACGAACTAGGTTTGGAAGCCCCCGAAAGACGGCCCCTCGCACGCGGCGGGGGGCCGTTGATCTGTCCGGGGTTCTTTCCTGCCCGGTTCCCGCGCGCCATCCGGGCCTGCGGCTGAACGCCGGTTGCCGTCCGGGCGCGGGCGGTCCAAAAGAACCTTAGAAATTCAACGCGAGGGCCCCATGCGCGATTCCGATTATGATCTCATCAAGCTCGAAGCCACCATGGAGGGCCTTGCGGTCGTCACGATCAACCGGCCCGACGTGCACAATGCCTTCAATATGGAGCTGATCGCGGAGCTGACCGACGCGTTCAAGACGATCGCAGCGGAAGAGACGATCCGGATGATGATCCTGCGCGGCGCAGGCCCGTCCTTCAGTGCCGGGGCCGACCTCAACTGGATGAAGCGCGCTGCCGAACACACGAAAGAAGACAATGTCCGCGACGCGCTGAACCTCGCCGAGATGCTGCAGTCGCTCTATGAGATGCCGCAGATGACGCTCGCCATGGTGCAGGGCGCGGCCATGGGCGGCGGCGCGGGCCTCGTCGCGGCGTGCGATATGGCCGTGGCCATGGCGAATGCGAAGTTCCGCTTCTCCGAGGTCCGGCTTGGCCTGACACCTGCCACGATCAGCCCCTATGTGATCGACGCGATTGGCCCGCGCCAGGCCCGCGCGCTGTTCGTTACCGGCGAGGTTTTCGATGCCGGCCACGCCGAGAAGATCGGCCTTGTCCACTATGTCGTCGAGGACCTCGCCGAGATGACGAAGATGGAAGAGCACATCGCCAATCTCGTCTTCTCCGCGGCGCCGGGCGCGGTGGCGGATTGCAAGAAACTGGTTGCCGACGTGACCGGACAGATTATCGACCGCGACCTCAGCCACGAGACGGCCAAGCGCATCGCGGTGCGGCGCGCCTCCGACGAAGGCAGGGAAGGCATCGCCGCTTTCCTCGAAAAGCGGGCGCCGTCCTGGGTGAAATAAGTCAGGTTGCCTGAGGGCCGGAGCTATGCCCGGCCTATCCGGCCCGCTTTTCGATCAGGCCATCGACCGGCAGGCCGAAGCTCGAGAGAAGACTGAGCGTCGCATCCACGGGATTGATCCCTGTCAGCTGTTCTATCTGGTTCTGGAACACATAGGCCAGAACCCCGAACATGATCAGGTAGATGATGAACTGCATCAGCGATTTCAGTAGGAACGCTCCCGCGCTGCCGACGACCATGCCGATGCCCCCCAGGATCAGCGCTGCCGCAATCGGCTGAAGCTCGCTGACATGTTCGGCCTGCGTGTAGCCGATATAGCCACCGACGGCGGCTCCCACCATGCCGGCGAGGCTGCTCAGTCGGACGCCAGATGCATAGGCCATGGTACTTCCCTCCAAATCAGGGTTTAACCCTTACAAGACGTTCCGGACCGTACAAGGCCAGAAATGAGGACCGGGCGCGCCGCCATTCGGCCTGAAACCCGCCCGGTTCGGCTGCGACACGTGCCCGGATGACATCATCGCCCTACGCCCCGAAGCCTCCCAATGCCATGCAGCGCCGGCTGCATGCCGGCCGCGAGGCCCTGCGCGCCCGCTGGGTGAAGGGGCCGTGGAGCCTTGCCGCCTTCGAATTCGTCAGCTTCGGCATCAAGCAGGGCTGGGCCTGCCTGTTCGGCGGGGCCATGCTGGGCCTCCTGCTCGCCACCTTCCTCTGGTATCCGGACGGCGCGCCGCTCTCCCGCTACGATTTCCTCGTCATCGGCGCCGTGATGATACAGGTCCTGATGCTCTGGACGGGTCTGGAGACGCTGGAAGAGGCCAAGGTGATCCTTGTTTTCCATGTCGTCGGCACGATCATGGAATTGTTCAAGACGGCCCATGGCAGCTGGATCTATCCCGAGCACAGTTACCTGCGCATCGGGGCCGTGCCGCTATTCTCGGGTTTCATGTATGCCGCAGTCGGCTCCTATCTTGCCCGCGTCTGGCGCATCTTCGAGTTCCGGTTCGACCGCTTCCCGCCCCTCTGGGCGCAAGGCCTGCTGGCGGCGGCAATCTATGTGAACTTCTTCGCGCACCACTGGCTGCCGGACATCCGCATTGCCCTGTTTGCGGCCACGCTGTTGGTTTACGGGACTTCGGTCGTCTGGTTCCGGCCGGACGAGCGCCACCGGCCGATGCCGCTGGTCGTCGGCTTTCTCCTGGTGGCAATATTTATCTGGTTTGCCGAAAATCTTGGGACATTTGCGCGTGCGTGGGCTTATCCCGGGCAAGAAAATGGCTGGCGAATGGTCTCTTTATCAAAGCTCGGTTCGTGGTATCTGCTGATGATCATAAGTTTCGTCCTGGTCGCAGCGGTGCACCGGGGCGCCGGAGGGCCGCGTCATGAAAATCCAGAAGCTTCTCGTCGCGAACCGCGGTGAGATCGCGTGCCGTATCTTTGCGACCTGCCGGGACCTCGGCATCGCCACCGTCGCGGTCTATTCCGACGCCGACGCGCGCGCCAAGCATGTGCGCGAGGCCGACGAGGCGGTGCATATCGGCCCGGCGCCCGCACCCGAGAGCTACCTGAAGGCCGATGCCATCATCGCCGCCGCCATCGCGACCGGCGCCGACGCCATTCATCCCGGCTATGGCTTCCTCTCCGAGAATGCCGACTTTGCTGACGCGGTCGTGAAGGCCGGCCTGATCTGGGTCGGACCGTCGGCATCCGCCATCCGCTCCATGGGTCCGAAAGACGAGGCGAAGCGCATCGCGGAGGAGGCCGGCGTGCCCGTCCTGCCCGGCTATCGCGGCGAGGCGCAGGACGCAAAGACCCTGACCGAGGCGGCGAAAGAGATCGGCTTCCCGCTCCTGATCAAGGCGGTCGCGGGCGGCGGGGGCAGGGGCATCCGCCTCGTCTTGAAGGCGTCCGAACTGAAGGGCGAACTGGAAAGCGCCGTGCGCGAGGCGACGAGCAGCTTCGGCGACGGCCGCGTCATGCTGGAGAAACTGGTCGAGCAGCCGCGCCATATCGAGGTGCAGGTCTTCGGCGACAGCCATGGCAATGTCGTCCACCTCTATGAACGCGACTGCTCGCTGCAGCGCCGCCGCCAGAAAGTGCTCGAGGAAGCGCCTGCCCCCGGCATGCCGGAAAACGTCCGCAAGGCGATGACCGATGCCGCCGTGGCCCTCGCGAAGGCCGTGAAATACGAAGGCGCCGGCACGGTGGAATTCATCGTGGACGGATCAAAACCCCTGTCGCTCGACACGTTCTGGTTCCTCGAAATGAACACCCGCCTGCAGGTGGAGCATCCGGTGACTGAGATGATCACCGGGCAGGATCTCGTCGAATGGCAGCTGATCGTGGCGGGCGGCGGCAGGCTGCCGCTGGCACAACGGGACATTCCGCTCCACGGCCATGCCATCGAGGCGCGGATCTGCGCCGAGGACCCGGCCGAAGGCTTCCGCCCCGGTGCCGGCCTGATCCTCGAATTCGGCCTGATGGAACCGGCCGACGGCGAACATGTGCGCTGGGATGCGGGCTTCGAGACCGGCGACCGCGTGCCGGGCAATTACGATTCCATGATCGCCAAGCTGATCGTGCATGACGGCAACCGCCGCGCGGCCTGCGAGCGTCTGATCGACACGCTCTCGCACCTGCAGCTCGCCGGTGTGCCGTCGAATGCCGGCTTCCTTCAGCGCTGCGCATCGTCCGACGCCTTCCTCAATCACAGCCATCATGTGAACTGGATCGCGATGCGCGGGGACGATCTCACTCATCCGCCGGCGGAGCACCAGCATGCGAGCGTCATGGCCGTGGCCGACGTGATGCTGAACGAGGAAGCCGGGGCGGGGCCCTGGGCCGTTCGCGATGGCTGGCGCATGAATGCCGTGCCGGTCCGCAAGGCCATGGTCGCGGTTGGCGCCGATGCGGACTGGATCGATCCGGACGATTACGACATCGACCCGGACATCACGCCGCCGCTGGTGACCGATCTTTCGCCGCGCCGCTTTGCCGTGACGACGGGCGGCGACACGGTTCTGGTCGACGTGCCGGATTTCGACGCCGATGCTGAAGCCCTGGCAGGCGGTGACTTCGTCAAGGCGCCGATGCCGGGCAAGCTGCTCTCGCTGACGGTTACGGCCGGGGCGGAAGTGAAGCGCGGCGACACGGTCGCCGTGATGGAAGCCATGAAGATGGAACACGCCCTGACCGCGCCGCGCGACGGTATTGTGGAGGCGGTATCCGGCAAGGCCGGCGACCAGGTGTCCGAAGGCGACGTGCTCGTCCAGCTGGTGGCGGAGTAACCCTCACCTCCCGCAGGCAGGGGGTGGCTGCGCCGTACTGGCGCGCGCGGGAGGCGAGGGCCGCTGCGTGATCAGGCCGCGACGGCGTAGGCCGGGCGCGTCAGGACGGGTGCCGCATGCGCGCGATAGCGCGGGCGCACGATGGGCGGGGCGATGATCTCGCCGAGATGGTTGGCGGCCGCCGCGTTGGCGTCCGTGCGCAGGATCAGTTCGCCATATTCGTTCCGGCAGACGGCAACCGCTGCCAGCGATCCGTCCGCGCGCGCCGCTGCAAATTCGACGCCCGCGCCGGCAAGCTCGATCGCCTTGTCGAGGCCGAGGCGGAAATGGTCGCCATAGACCACATCCCGGTTCTCGCCCGCGTCGAACTCGCAACCCTTGATAACCATCCGCACCATCACGCAACTCCCAGCTATTCCGCCATGAACCCATTTTCCGGGGGCGTTTCGTCCGCCCCGCGATATGAGAACATAAGCAGAATATTCACGTTTTGGAAAGGAAAAAGTTCCATTTTTGTTCACGTCGAACGAAAATGGAACAGAATCAGGGGTGTGGAGTGAAGGAGCTCCCCATAGTGTCGTTCGTTGGTGTATTCTACGAAGTGCACCGGGAGCGCACATGGTTACGTCAGTAGCTAAACTTGAAGAGATTTTACACGACATCACCACCCGTACGGATGTTCTGATCCAAACGGCCGAAGTCTATTATTTCATGTGCCGACACCTCAGACATATGAAGTATCGTCCGGGTGAAAAGTCATACAAACTCACCCGGCATGCTGTCGGATATGAACTGGTCTCTCGTATTTGTCGTCTGACTGAAACTGATGTTAGCAATCACGGGTACAGTGGATTGCTTCACCGTCTCGATGAAGGTCAGCTTGTCAAAGACATTTTGTCAGGGGCAAGGTTCCAAGGCAAAGTCTCTAGCCGAGAATTCAAACAGGGAATTAATGCAGTCAAATCGGAGCTGAGGGCGCTTCAGAAGTCGGTGGCGTATCAGCGGATCCTTGTCTTCCGACATCGTTTCGTAGGCCACATCCAACCTGACCCCAGAATAGTGACCGATAAAACAGTCAAAGCCGGCGCCGACGTACAGACCGCTGAAGTTAGAGATTTCCGTAAAGTTGTGAAACGTATCGGAGATCTCAATGTTCAGACTAATAAGGTGTTGCGAGGGCGTCCTATCGACACCCAGACAATAGCATTGCTTGCGCGAGACAATGTCAGAGAGCTGTGGTTGGGCTCTAAGATAACGCCGTCAGATTGGCCTTAAGCGCCCAGCCGTTTCAGCACGCGGTCCCGCCCGATCAGCGGCAGAATGGCGCCCATGTCGGGGCCATGTTCCTGGCCGGTCAGGGCCTTGCGCAGCGTCATGAACAGGCCGCGGCCCTTGCGGCCCGTCTTGTCCTTCACGGCATTGGTCCAGGCGCTCCAGGTCTCGCCCGTGATCGCGCCGTCCGGCAGCAGGGCGGCGGCCTCGGCCACGAAGTCCTTGTCTTCGCCGGCCACGATCGGGGCGATGTCGCCGAACACGGTCTCGACCCATTCGGCCACGTCCGGCAGCAGCGAGCAGTTCGCCCGCACGGCGTTCCAGAAGGCTTCATCGGCGGCGCGCGCATCGACCGCGGCAAGGCGGTCCTTCACGGCCTCGAAGGGCAGGGCGTGCAGGATGGCGGCGTTCAGGTTCTTCAGTTCCTGCTCGTCGAACCGGGCCGGGGCGCGGCCGATCTTGGCGAAGTCGAACTCGGCGCACAGTTCGGCGAGGGTCGAACGCGCTTCCACATTGTCCGACGTGCCGATCTTCGCCAGCAGCGAGCAGATCGACATCGGCTCATAGCCCTGCTGGCGCAGTTCCGTCATAGACAGCGAGCCGAGCCGTTTCGACAGGCCCTGTCCGTCGGCGCCGATCAGAAGCGGCGTGTGCGCCATTTCCGGCGCCTTGCCGCCGAGGGCCATGAAGATCTCGATCTGCGCGCCGGAATTGGTCACATGGTCTTCGCCGCGCACGACATGCGTGATGCCGGCGTCGATATCGTCCACAACGGACGGCATCGTGTAGAGGTAGGAGCCATCCTCGCGGATCAGAATCGGGTCCGACAGGCTCGACGTGTCGATGCTCTGCGGGCCGCGCACGAGGTCGTTCCACTCGACACGTTCGCCGGACAGCTTGAAGCGCCAGTGCGGCTTCACGCCGTCGGCTTCGAGTTTCGCTTTCTCTTCGTCCATCAGTTTCAGGGCCGCGCGGTCGTAGACCGGCGGGCGGCCACGGGAGAGGGCGATCTTGCGCTTGCGCTCCAGCTCGTCCGCGCTCTCGTAGCACGGATAAAGCAGGCCCATGTCCTTCAGGCGCGCGGCGGCGGCGTCATAGTCCTTGAAGCGGTGCGACTGGCTGAAGGTCGAATCCCAGGTCAGGCCCAGCCAGGTGAGGTCCGTGCGCAGCGCGTCCTCATATTCCTTCGTGGAGCGTTCGAGATCCGTATCGTCGATGCGCAGGATGAACTTGCCGCCCCGGCTGTGCGCGAACAGCCAGTTGATCAGCGCGGTGCGCACGTTGCCGACATGGAGGCGGCCGGTGGGCGAGGGGGCGAAGCGGACGATGGGGGAGGTCATGGCGCGTCTTACTGGAAAATGTGTGCCGCTTTCGACACCAAATCGCATAAAAAGCCAAGCGACCCATGCCATATTCTTGCTAACCTGTATGCTATTGTGGCACCGGCGGATGAGTCGCAACCCTAGGAGGGGGTCATGAAGAGAGCCTGGATTCTTGCCTTGGCAGGATGCCTCGCGGCCTGCGGCCAGCCCGCAGACAAGCCGGCCGGGTCCTCCGCAGAGGTTGCAGACGACGTGCTTCCGGCGGATGTGCCGGCGGACGAGCCGCTGGCCTCGCCCTATGAAGTGGCCGAGTCGGCGCCGGACGACCGGGATTTCGCCGCCCTCGCGGCCTATCCGGACACCTGGTATGTTTCCTATGGCTGGCCGGGCGAATACCCCGCCGGCTTTGTCGTGCTCGACCAGGGCGTCACCGTGAACGGTCGGGCAAGGCCGAACCCGGATGCACCGGCCAATGTTGCCTGCACCCTGCCGCAATATGCGAACTACCAGATCTGGAACCGGGCGCGGGTCGATCGTGACCATCTCGAGTTCATCGTCGCCACCCGGATCGAACCCGTCACCATGGCCGTGGATGCAACCATCGAGACGCCCGGCGACCTCGGCATGCAGACGCTGGAACTGAAGGCCGGCGATACGCTGTCCTATCTCCGCTATCTGGGTGAGGGCTTTGCGATCTTCGGCTTCAACGGCCAGGAATACACGATCAATGAGGCGGAGCTGCGCGACATCTCCGACATTCCGGCCGGCCTCCTGGATGAGGACCTTTGGGTCGAAGCCGCCTGTATCGGCGGTACGCGCGCCTGGATCCTCTATGACGATGCCATCGCCATGGACTCGATCGTGCCCTCGCCCATCGTCGGCTTCGGCGAAGCTTCGGACATCTATCCCGACGAAGTGGAAAAGGTCCGTGCCGAAGGCCTCGACATGGAAGCCTTCCAGTCCGCCCCGCTCGACGAGTCCACCGGGGACTGATCCCTAGTCGTCGCGGAACCGGTTGGTGATCGGATAGCGCCGGTCGCGGCCGAAATTCTTGCCACCGATCTTCACGCCCGGCGGGGCCTGGCGGCGCTTGTATTCGGCAATGTAGAGCAGGTGCTCAATCCGGCGCACGGTAGCCGCGTCATGGCCGCGCGCGAGGATCTCGTCCACGTCCTCCTCGCCCTCGACCAGGCCGCGCAGGATATCGTCCAGCACGTCGTATGGGGGCAGGGAGTCCTGGTCCGTCTGGTTCTCGCGCAGTTCAGCGCTCGGCGGCTTGGTGATGATCCGTTCCGGGATCACTTCGCCCGCCGGGCCGAGGCCGCCGCGTGGCACCGCCGTGTTGCGCCACTTCGCCAACTCGAACACTTCGGTCTTCCAGAAGTCCTTCAGCGCATTATAGCCGCCGCACATGTCGCCATAGAGCGTCGCATAGCCGACGGCCATCTCGCTCTTGTTGCCGGTCGTCACCACCATGTGCCCGAACTTGTTCGACAGCGCCATCAGCGTTACCGCGCGCAGGCGGGACTGGATGTTCTCCTCCGTCGTACCCGGTGCCGTGCCCGCGAAGGCCTCCGCCAGCATCTCGTCCAGCGCGTTCACGCCGGGGCGGATATTGATCGTGTCATAGCGCGCGCCCAGCGCCTCCGCGCACGCCTTCGCGTCTTCCAGACTGTCCGAGGACGTATATTTCGACGGCAGCATCACACACCACACGCGCTCCGGCCCGAGCGCATCCACCGCGATCGCCGCCGTCAGCGCGGAATCGATCCCGCCCGACATGCCCAGCACCACGCCGGGGAAGCGGTTCTTGTTCACGTAGTCGCCGAGCGCCAGCATGGCCGCGCGGTATTCCGCCTCCCAGCCCGAGGTCAGCTCCGCCTTGCTCGCGCTGGAGAAGCGATGCGTCTCGCCGTCGAACTCCACCAGCGCCGTGCCGGTTTCGAAATCGCCCAGCAGCTGGTGTTCCGTCCCGTCGAAATCGACGGCATAGCTTGCCCCGTCGAAGACGAGTTCGTCCTGCCCGCCCACCTGGTTCACGAACAGGTAGGGCACGCCGGTCTTGCGCCACGCGGAGAAGGTCGTGTGCCGCTCCACTTGCACGCTGCGCCGCCAGGGCGAGCCGTTCGGCACGATCAGCATTTCCGCGCCCGCCTCGGCCAGCTGCCCCGGCACGCGCGTGAACCAAATATCCTCGCAGATCGCGATGCCACAGCGCACGCCGCCAAGCGCGAACACCGGCACGCGACCTTCGCCGGCGTCGAAGATGCGCTTCTCGTCGAACACGCCATAGTTCGGCAGCTCGCGCTTGTCATAGCGCCCGGCGACCTTGCCATTCGCCAGCAGTACGGCGGAATTGTGCCGCTTCTTCCCGTCCGCCCAGGGGGCGCCGATGATCACGGCCGGGCCGCCGGCGGTCTCGCGCGCGAGCTCATGCACCGCCGCCATCGACAGCTCGACCGCCGCGGGCTTCAGCACCAGGTCTTCGGCCGGATAGCCGAGGATGAAGAGTTCGGAGAGGACCAAGAGGTCCGCGCCCTCCGCCTTCGCCTCCGCATAGGCCCCCCGCGCCAGCGCCAGGTTTCCCTTGATGTCCCCCACAACCGGATTGAGCTGCGCGACCAGGGTTCGAAGATTTTTGCTCATAGGGAGCATTTAGGGCGGAAGGGGAGGGTAGGCAATCGCCTCACTCAAGGGGCGATTGTCACGCAAGTTGGCAAGATCCATAAATTAGTGGCCGTGCTAAGCCCAAAGGGCCGATACGGAACCCGCATTAAATGTCGAGGTCTTCCACGAAGGCCGCGTTTTCCTGGATGAAACGGAAGCGGAGTTCCGCCTTCTTGCCCATCAGCGTGTTGATGAGTTCGGCCGGCTTCATCTCGGTCAGCTCGTCCATCGAGTCCGGCAACGTCACGCGGGCGAGCGTGCGGGTGGCCGGGTTCATCGTGGTCTCTTTCAGTTGCGCCGGGTTCATCTCGCCAAGGCCCTTGAAGCGCGTCATCTCGACCTTCTGGCTCGGCTTGAAGTGCTGCTTCATCTTTTCCGTTCGGTCCGCATCGTCCATGGCGTAGACGATCGTGCCCTTGTTGGAGAGGCGGTAGAGCGGCGGCATGGCCAGGAACAGGCGCCCGCTCTCGATCAGACCCGGCGTCAGGCGGTAGAAGAAAGTGATCAGCAGGCTGGCAATGTGCGCGCCGTCGACGTCGGCATCGGTCATGATGATGACCCGCTCGTAGCGGAGGTCATCGACGCTGAACTTGCGGCCAAGGTCCGTGCCCAGCGCCAGCGCGAGGTCGTTGACCTCCTGGTTGTTCATCAGCTTGTCGTCCGAGGCGCTCTCGACGTTCAGGATCTTGCCGCGCAGGGGTAGGATGGCCTGGGTCTTCCGGTCGCGCGCCTGCTTGGCGCTGCCGCCGGCCGAGTCGCCCTCGACGAGGAAAAGTTCGGTGCCTTCCGGGCCTTTCTCGGAACAGTCGGCCAGCTTGCCGGGCAGGCGAAGCTTCTTGGTCGCCGATTTGCGGGAGACTTCCTTCGCCTTGCGGCGGCGGGCGCGCTCGTCGGCCCGGTCGACAGCCCAGGAGAGGAGCTTGTCGGCTTCCTTCGGGCTGCCGGCCAGCCAGTGGTCGAACCGGTCGCGCACCGCGTTCTCGACGAGGCGGAAGGCGGCCGTGGTCGACAGCTTGTCCTTGGTCTGACCGACGAATTCCGGCCCGCGGATGAAGACCGAGAGGAGCAGGCCCGAATGGCCCATGATGTCCTCGGCGGTCACGTCCGCGGCTTTCTTGTTGCCGGTCAGCTCGCCGAAATTGCGCAGGCCCTTGGTGATCGCCGAACGGAAGCCGGCCTCGTGGGTGCCGCCCTCGGGCGTCGGGATCGTGTTACAGTAGGAACGCGCAAAGCCGTCGGCTTCGCCGAAGCCGGCCTGTGTCCAGGCGATGGCCCATTCGACCTTGCCTTCGGCGCCCATGTCGACGAGGCCCGTGAACGGGCTGTCGGTGATCGTGGCCTTGTCGGCGAAGACTTCGGCCAGCTGGTCAGCGAGACCGTTCGGATAGGAGAGGACCGCCTCGGCCGGGATCTTGGAATCTTCGGGCAGTAGGGACGGGTCGCAGGCCCAACGAACCTCGACGCCGCGATAGAGGTAGGCCTTGGAGCGCGCCATCTGGAACAGGCGGGCCGGGCGCCAGCGCATCTTGTCGCCGAAGATCTGGAAGTCCGGCTTGAAGCGGACCGACGTGCCGCGGCGGTTCGGGGCGGCGCCGACCTTCTCGAGCTTGCCCTGGGGCAGGCCGCGAGAGAAGCGCTGGCGGTAGAGCACGCGGTCGCGGGCGACCTCGACTTCCACCAGCTCGGAAAGCGCGTTCACCACCGAGATGCCCACGCCATGCAGGCCGCCGGCCGTGGCATAGGCCTTGTCGGAGAACTTGCCGCCGGAGTGAAGCGTCGTCATGATGACTTCAAGGGCGGATTTCTTGGGGGATTTCGGATGCGGGTCGACCGGAATGCCGCGGCCATTGTCAGTGACAGTCAGGAAGCCGTCGGCGTCGAGATTGATCTCGATCCGGTTGGCATGGCCGGCGACGGCTTCGTCCATCGCATTGTCGAGGACTTCGGCGAACAGGTGATGGTAGGCACGCTCGTCCGTGCCGCCGATATACATGCCGGGGCGTTTGCGGACAGGCTCGAGGCCTTCAAGGACTTCAATATCCTTGGCGGAATAACCGGACGTGTCGGAGCTCATTTGGTCGAACAGCTTTGCTTGCTTGGCGGCGGCCATGTGTGGTCTCCAATAGGGGCCGGGCGACTCGGTGTCGATACGGGAGGACATCAATGACTGCCACGATTAACACCGCATTAACCCTGACCAGCGGGCTGACTTTCCCCAACCGTCTCGTGAAGGCCGCAATGACAGAGGGACTCGCGGATGCGCGCAATAGGGTCACTGAAGGTCATGTGACGCTCTATCGCCGCTGGGCGGAAGGCGGGCTTGGCGGCATCATCACGGGTAATGTCCAGATCGACCGGGACCATCTCGAGCGCGTCGGGAACGTTGTCATCGGCCCGAAGGTCTCTAACGAGGAACTGGACGGCTTTGCGCGCTGGGCCGAAGCGGCGAAAAGCCATGGTGCGGCGCTGGTCATGCAGGTCAGCCATGCCGGCCGGCAGACGCCGAAACTGGTGAACCCGCGTCCGGCCGCACCGAGCCCTGTGGCGCTCGGCCTGCCCGGCGGCCAGTTCGGATCACCCCGCGCCATGACGGGTGATGAGATCCAGGCTGTCATCGAAGGCTTCGGCCGGGCCGCAAAGGTCGCGCGCCAGACAGGTTTCGACGGCATTCAGGTCCATGCCGCGCATGGTTACCTCCTGTCCGAATTCCTGTCGCCGCTGGCAAACCGGCGGGAGGACGACTGGGGCGGGCCGCTGGAAAACCGGGCCCGGTTGCTCGTGGCCTGCGTGAAGGAGGCGAAAGTCTCCGGCGGCCCCGGCTTTTCGGTCTCGGTGAAGCTCAACTCGGCCGATTTCCAGAAAGGCGGATTCAGCTTCGACGACTGCCTCGCGGTCATCGACATCCTTGATACGCTGGGTGTTGATTTTGTTGAAATTTCGGGCGGGAACTATGAGCAGCCCAAAATGATGGACATGGAGGGCCTGGAGCCTGTCTTCGAGGAGCCGACAAGTGCTTCCACCCGGGCGCGAGAAGCATATTTCTTGAAATATTCCAAGGCTGTGCAGGAACGGGCGAGGATGCCCCTGATGGTCACAGGCGGCTTTCGTACGGCAGCGGCGATGAATGAGGCTATCGCGGCCGGTGAGGCGGATCTCATCGGTATTGCCCGCCCGCTCTGTGTCGATGTCGCCGCACCATGCAGGCTTCTGTCCGGCGAGATTTCGGCTCTCGACAGCTGGGAGAAGCACCTGCGGATCGGGCCGGGTATTTTCGGTCCGCAGTCCCCGGTCAAACTTATCAAGGCCCTTAACGGTTTTGGCGCGCAGGGCTGGTATTATGAGCAGCTCAAACGGCTCGGTGCGGGAGGGGACCCTGACACAAAGCTTGGCGTTCTTTCCGCCTTCCTGGCAAACCAGCGTGCGGAGGCTGCAGCAGCGAAGGCCTGGCGGGCGGCTGCGCCCTGATTTCAGGCAGGGCTGGAATTCACATTTTTGTTGCGCAGGGGCCGGGTTGAAGCAGGCTTTGCGACCATCCACATCTAGTCCATCGCCCGACTCCCGCCATCATCGGCAGGCAGGGTCACATGGTTGCCGCCAGGCGGGACCATAAATTCGAAGGAGGCAGTTACATGCCAAAGACCAAGAACCTTCCGGTGTTGCCGCTTCGGGACATCGTTGTGTTTCCAGACATGGTCGCCCCGCTCTTCGTGGGCCGCGACAAGTCTGTGCGCGCCCTCGAAATGATCGAGGAAGCGGAAAATGAAATCATGCTCGTGGCCCAGCTCGACGCCGCAATCGACGACCCGGGTCCGGATGACGTGCATGAAACCGGTACGATCGCGACCATTCTCCAGCTGCTGAAGCTGCCCGACGGGACCGTGAAAGTCCTCGTCGAGGGCAAGGCACGCGCCCGCGTGACCCAGCTGTATGATCGCGGCGACTATTTCGAAGCCGAAGTCGAAACGCTCGACGAGATCGAGACGGATACGTCCGACGTGCAGGCTCTGATGCGCGCCGTGCAGGAGCAGTTCGAGAACTATGTGAAGCTGAACCGCAAGATCCCGCCGGAATCGGTGGGCACGATCTCTGCGATGACCGATCCCGGCCGGCTGGCCGACTCGGTGGCTTCGAACCTCTCGGTCAAACTCTCCGACAAGCAGGAACTGCTCGAACTCGCCGACGTGAAGGACCGCCTCGAAAAGGTCTTCGCGCTCATGGAGAGCGAGATGGGCATGCTGCAGATGGAGCGGAAGATCAAAAACCGCGTCAAGCGGCAGATGGAGAAGACCCAGCGCGAGTATTACCTCAACGAGCAGATGAAGGCGATCCAGCGCGAGCTGGGCGAGCAGGGCGAAGGCGGCGAGCGCGACGAGCTGGCTGATCTCGAAGCCCGCATCAAGGAAACGCCGCTCACCGAGGAAGCCCGCAGCAAGGCCGATGCCGAGCTGAAGAAGCTGCGGCAGATGTCGCCGATGTCGGCGGAATCGACGGTCGTGCGGAACTATCTCGACTGGCTCCTGTCGCTGCCCTGGGGTGCCCGCAAGAATATTGAGACCAATCTCGCGAAAGCCGAGAAGCAGCTCGACGACGACCATTACGGCCTCGAGAAGGTCAAGGAGCGGATCCTCGAATATCTCGCCGTGCAGAAACGCACCGGCAAGATGAAGGGCCCGATCCTCTGCCTCGTAGGTCCGCCGGGCGTCGGCAAGACTTCGCTCGGCCGGTCCATCGCCGAAGCCACGGGACGCGACTTCGTGCGCGTGTCGCTGGGCGGCGTGCGGGACGAGAGCGAGATCCGCGGCCACCGCCGGACCTATATCGGCTCGATGCCGGGACGCATCATCCAGTCGCTGAAGAAGGTGAAGTCGGGCAACCCGCTCTTCCTTCTGGACGAGATCGACAAGATGGGCATGGACCATCGCGGCGATCCGGCCTCGGCCCTGCTGGAAGTGCTCGATCCGGAGCAGAACTCGACGTTCAACGATCACTACCTGGAAGTCGACTACGACCTTTCGGACGTGATGTTCGTGACCACGGCGAACTCGCTCAACATGCCCCAGCCGTTGCTGGACCGTATGGAGATCATCCGGATTGCTGGGTACACGGAAGATGAGAAGCTGGAGATCACCAAGCGTCACCTGATCCCTCAGGTGCGCGAGGATCATGGCCTGAAGACGGACGAGTTCACCGTCACCGACCAGGCTATCCGCGACCTCATCCGGTACTATAGCCGTGAAGCCGGTGTCCGGAGCCTGAAGCGCGAGATTGCGCGTCTTGCCCGCAAGGCCGTGCGCAAGCTGGCCGATCAGGGCGAGGGCGCAACGCTCACCGTCACGCCGGAAAATCTCGGCGAGTTCGCAGGCGTGCGGAAGTACCGCTATGGCCTTGCCGACGAGACCGACCAGGTGGGCGCCGTCACCGGCCTTGCCTGGACCGAGACGGGCGGCGACCTCCTCACCATCGAGGCGGTCAAGATGCCGGGCCGTGGCAACATGAAGGTCACGGGCAACCTGCGCGACGTGATGAAGGAATCGATCCAGGCGGCGAGCTCGCTCGTTCGCGCGCGGTCGGTGATGTTCGGTATCAAGCCGACTGTCTTCAACACGACGGACATCCACGTTCACGTGCCGGATGGCGCAACGCCGAAGGACGGTCCGTCCGCCGGCGCCGCCATGACCACGGCCATCGTCTCGCTGCTCACCGGAATTCCGGTGAACCGTGAGGTCGCGATGACGGGTGAGATCAGCCTGCGCGGACGCGTCCTGCCGATCGGCGGCCTCAAGGAGAAACTCCTGGCGGCCCTGCGCGGCGGTATCAAGACCGTGCTGATCCCGGAAGAGAACGAGAAGGATCTCGAGGAAATTCCGGAGACGGTGAAGACCGGCCTGAAGATCATCCCGGTCTCGGATATCGACGAAGTGCTGAAGATCGCCCTCACAGGTCCGCTGGCGCCGATCGAATGGTCGGAAGCCGACGAGGCCGCGCTCAATGCCTCGCTTTCAGGGCAGGGCGGCAGTTCGGCGGGCGACCAGCCCCGCGCGCACTAGGGCCCTGGCCGGAAGGTAACATAGAGGCGGCCGCTCCACTGGGGCGGCCGTCTTGCTTTTTGGGTGAAGGCCCGGCATGAACGCGCCGGATAGGGCGGTTAGCTCAGTTGGTAGAGCATCTCGTTTACACCGAGAGGGTCAGCGGTTCGAGCCCGTTACCGCCCACCATTCACACCCGGTTTGCGAAGCGAAGGATTCGATCCGGTGGATCGAAAGCAGGGTTTGAATGTGCTCAGCCCAAGCAAGCGCTATGGGTGTGAGTAACTATCCCAACACTTTCAGCATTGCGGGCACGACGGCCTCATTGTGCAGGCAGATGTTCGCCACCGATTCATGGGAGAAACTGGCGCCGGTGTACCAGGTTCCGCGGTCGCCCTGCATCCGTCGCATCCGGGCGACCAGGCCGCTGCGGATCGCCTCGGGCCTGTATTCCGGGAAATACTCCCAGACTTCCTGCTGGATGACCGCATTGATCGTGGCGCCGCGCTTCGTGACTTCCTCACGTAAAATCTCGACAAGTTCCGGGCCGGAATAGGTGCCGGGCAACTGGTTGGCGATATAGAGGTGGCCGCCGAGACCTGCGTCATAGCCTTCCCGCCGGGCGGACAAGAGTTGGGCCGGTTCGGCGCCGGGCAGGCAGGTCTCGCTGTAATATTCGATTTGCTCTTCGAACCAGTCTTCGGAGGAGATCAGCGTCGTGGCGAAGCCGCCCCAGCGGACCGAATCGGCAACCACGCGCTCGGACTCCGTCGGTTCGAGCAGGGCGGCGAAACGGTCGACCGGCATGGCGCAGACAAGCGCGTCGAACGTTTCTTTCGTGCCATCGGCGAGCGTGATCGTTTGGGTACCGTCCTTGCGTTCGATCTGGCGGATCTGGGCTTCCAGCCGCACGTCCATGTTGGCGCAGAGGCGTTCCCAGAATTCGCTCCAGCCCTCGACCGGCATGTAGATTTTATTGAGGGTTCCGGACAGGATCAGGTCCATGTCCACCCAGCGCATGGCGTGGAGGATCGGTACGGTCTTGAGGTCGCCATAGCCCATGCCGGTGACCGTGCGCATCATCATCTTCTCGATCTTGCCGAGCTTGCGTGCGCGCAGCCAGTCGACAGCCGGTGTGGCGGCTTCGTCCAGAACGGTCTGTGGCGGCGCATCCGCTTCCAGAGCCTTCAGAAGCTTCCGCCGCGCCAGGACATATGCGATGCCCTGGACTGCAAGGGGGGCGCCGGGGCCGGTATTGAAGAAGTCCCGTGCCGGGATGCCGTCGATCTTGTGCGGTACGATCTGCTGTATGGTGATGCCCTGTTCGCGCATCCATTCCATGACGCGGCGGTGAGACATGATCGTGTAGCAGGTGCCGAATTCGATCAGGTCTTCGCCCTGGCGGACGCTCAGCGACTTGCCACCGACACGATGGGATTTTTCGAACAGTGTCACAGAGTGGCCGCTCTGCTCCGCGAGCAGGCGCGCAAACGTCAGGCCAGCAGGGCCTGCGCCGACAATGGCGATCCGTTTACCGCCCGGCTTCATCTGGACTACTCACAACAGCATGAGCAGACAGGACTAGCCGATTGTGCCGCCGATGCAAGGCAGCGTTTGCTGCCAATGTCTGCCGGAGGTTGAGCGGCCTGCCGGAGCGGGGATCAGGCGTTCGCGGCGCGGCGCGGAGCGGGTTTGCGGTCCTTGAGGGCCGGTGCGGCGCGCTGGTCGGTGCGGCTGCCAACCGTGGCAGACGCCGGCAGCGTGATCGTGATCGCGTTGCCGATCTTGTTGAGCGGACGCACGGTGATCTCGGCGCCCTGGCTGTTCAGGTATTTCTTGATTAGCGCGAGTTCCAGGCCACGGGTCACGTATTGGTTTGCGCCCGGGCGTGTTTCGTCGCCGTAGGGCTCGAAGAAGTCTGCAACTTCCGCCGGGCTGAGCGGCCGGCCGCGGTCGACGATGGTCACATGGATGCGGCCTTCGTCATCCGGCGTGCAAGTCAGCACGACCGGGTCGATGGAGACCATGGAGGCGCGCTTCAGCAGCTTCACCACAGTGGACGTGAAACGCGGACCGTCGATCATCACGACGCCGAGGTCGTGCGGGATCGACACCTTGATCCGGTCGAACGTGGTTTTCTCCCAGGTTGCCGCCGCCCAGAGCTGTTCCGGCGAAAGCAGTTCGCGCAGGTCTTCCGGGGCTTCGTTGGAGAAGGTGCCGCCAGCTTCGCCCTCGGCATAGTCCTCGATATCGCGGACCAGGTCGAGCAGGTCGCGGGCGACCTTGTCGATGCTGTCGCAGTGAGCGCGGACTTCTTCGCGGGAGAATTCTATGCGCGAGCTGGACGACATCGCGGAGGCGAGCGTCATGATATACTTCAGCGGACCAGCAAGGTCGGTCGAGGCGCGCGAGATGAAGCGCGAGCGGGCGGCCAGGGCATCGTTGATCGTTTCCTGCGCGGCGAGCAGCGAACGCTGCGTCTCTTTCTGCAGGTTGATGTTCGTGTGGGTGACGATGAAGTTGCGATTGGCCGACTGCGAGACAGAGCGGATGAACCAGTCACTGCCTTTCACCGAAATTTCCTTGGTGCCGAGATCGGCCGAAGTCGGAACGAAGTCAGGGAAATAGTTCTGGTGATAGGTGTTGGCGACAAGACGCTCACCGCCTTCGGTGAAGATGGCAAAGCCGTGACGCGAGGTTTCGAGCGACTGCTTGAGCAGGTCGTGCGCGCGCTCGGTCTCAGTACGCGACACAACGAGTTCAAGTGTCGACTGGAAGAAGTTCCGGGAGCTGACGAGGAGGGCAATCGACAGGGCGAGACCAAACAGGGTTGCGGTCATGGCCGTCGCAGTATGGTGCTGGAGCAGGGCGAGCAGCTGGACGACGGTGGCGGCGGTCATGTAACGCGCGGCGACACCCACCATCGGCGCTGTGAAGCCGACGACGCCGCAGCACATGCCCATGGCAACGCCGATCATCGTCAGCTGTTGGGCTTCCGTCTCTGCAACCGGGGTCAACATCAGACCGGTCCACCAGAGGCCGAGAATGAACGAGCCGATTTCGGCTCGTTTGACGAAGCGTCCCGACGGCATGCGGCCTGTATTGAGGTCGATGGGTTTCAGGCCGCTCCAGAACATGAAGCCGGAATAAAGTGCGACCGGAAGCCACCAGAGAAACGCGATGAGGCAGAAACCGCTGCTGGAATCAGCCGAGAACATTGCGAGCAGGATGGTCGCGTTGATCAGAGTCACGACGCTGATCGGGATTTTGTATTTCTGGAACCGGCTCAGCATGTGCAGGTTCATCGGCCCACGCACGCTCTCGTCGATCTTCGGTGATCCGAAGATGATCAGGTCAAGGAACGTGAAACGTGTAGCCGAAGTGGTCATGGCGCCACATAAACACAGTTGAGATAAGGTATGGTTCACGCACCGGAGCGAATTCGGCGCCGGAATTAACCACTCCTTCATCTCCGGAACAGGCGTTCGCTCTACAGGTCATGTCGAACGGCGGTAGCGCGGTGTTAAGCGTGTTTCCTTGAGGGCTGGGCGGCGGCGACGTGGGAGAAAACAGGCGGAACCCGATTCAGCGCAGGGAAATGCCTGAGCGGCTGTGCGGCAGCAAGACCTTAGTCTTTCCTACACCCCGCGACGCTATGGTTACCGTTCTTCAGAACGGACGGATCAGGACAGGCATGACGGCAGCAAGATCAATCAGCCCCACGGCTCGACTCTGGGCGTGGCTGCTGGCAGGTGCCATCTTTGCAAGCGTCATCGCCGTGAGCCTTGTTCAGGCGAGGTTCGGCGAACCCGGACCGGACGGCGACGACGTCATGCGTCTCGTACAGATCAGGGACCTGCTGGCAGGGCAGGGCTGGTTCGACCTGCACCAGTATCGTCTCGGTCCTCATGGCGGCACGTTGATGCACTGGTCGCGCATTCCCGATATTCCTATTCTGCTGCTGACCTCGCTGTTCAGTCTGTTCCTGCCTCAGGAAGCGGCGCTTGCCTGGGCAATTACGGCCTGGCCACCGATCAGCCTGCTGATCGTCCTTGGTGGTCTTGCATTGTCGGCGCGAAATCTCGGTGACGGCAAACTGCTGGTTTTTACATTTATTGTCGCATTGCTCGTCCTGTGTGGACATTTCCGCTTCCTGTCAGGCGCGATCGACCATCACAACCTGCAACTCGGCTTCCTCGCCATGGCGGTCGGTGCATCCCTGGACAGGGATGTCCTGCCTCGCAATGCAGCCATCAGCGCCATCATGCTTGCGCTGTCGGTGGCCGTGGGAATCGAGCTCTATCCATTTGTTGCAGCCCTCTGCGCGTTCCATGCGTTGGATTGGGCCGTGCGCGGGACGCAGATCCGCGAAGGCACGATCACGTTCGGTGCCACTCTGGCAGTTGCAACGGCGCTCTGCTTCTTTGGTCTGGTGCCACCTTCGGCGTGGGGCCAGGTTTATTGTGATAGCTTCTCAAGCATCAGCTTTCTAGCGCTCGCCATCGGTGGAGGTGGCCTGGCACTCTGCGCAGCCTCCCTGTCCGGACACGGGCGGGGCGTGCGTCTCCTGGGACTTGCTGCGATTGGCGCAGCCTGCGGCGTACTTTTCATGTTTCAGGGACCGCAATGCCTCGGCAATCCACTCGACGCACTTTCACCGGACGTGAGGAACATCTGGTTCGACTCTATCGTGGAAGCCAAACCCATGTTTGCACAGGAGGAAGGTCGCTGGACCTTCGCTGCCTATGCGATGGGGACAAGTCTCGTCGCACTTTGCGTCTCAATCCTGGGTGTCATGCGCGGACGGGATTTCCGGACCCATCTCCTGTATGTGCTGCTCCTGTCGATCAGCATCGTCCTGATGCTCTACCAAGTCCGCTTCTATGTATTTGCCGCCATTTTGGCGATTGTTCCGTGTGCCATCTGGGTGACGGAGATTTTCGAGAGCGGCCGGGAACGGGGCGGTAGCCGGATCGCCTATCTGGCGCCGCTTGTCCTGTCGAACCCGTCCTTGTGGGCCTTGGTTCCGATGCTGATCTTTCCGTCGCCAGACAATGTTGTCGAACAGACCAAGGCCTGTCTTTCTGATGAAACGCTTGCCGCGCTGGCTTCGGTGCCGCCGGGCATGATCCTTTCCGATGCGAATGCGGGCGCTCTGCTGCTCGATGAAACGCCGCACTCGGTCATGTTCGCGAATTACCATCGTGACACGGCCGGCATTGCGGCAAGCCTTGAAGCTTTCGGAGGGCCGCCCGATGGCGTACCCGCCGTGCTGTCCGAAAATCAGGTTGACTATGTCCTCTTCTGCCCGGGCGCCCCGGAGATCAAGACGTTCACGAAGCTTCGTCCGGAAGGGTTCCTCTCAAGCCTGAATTCCGGCACCGTGCCGGACTGGCTGCAGCCGGTTGGCCCCCTGCCTGACGATGATGTATCGGGCCGGCTCTATCGCATTCTGCCCGTAAACTAACCCGTCCGCTTCCCCTCGCGAGATGTGTTGACGGGTCTCCGGCCCGTGCCACTATCCTCCGACAAGACCATCAGGCGGAGGAAAAGGGAATGGATAAGGCACACGACGGGAAGGCGCTGCGGATTGCCGTGCTCGGTGCGGGCATGAGCGGGCTCGCCACCGTCGCGAAGCTGAAGCAAGCCGGATATACGAAGATCGACCTTTTCGAAAAATCCGAAGGCGTCGGGGGCACCTGGCGCGACAATTCCTATCCGGGCTGCGGCTGCGATGTGCCGAGTCATCTCTATTCTTATTCCTTCGACCTCAATCCCGACTGGGACTACAAATGGTCGCTCCAGCCGCAGATCCTTCGATATTTCGAGGACTTCGCGGACAAGTTCGGCGTACGGCAGCATTGTCATTTCCATTCCGAGATCACGGATTGCCGCTATGACGACAAGACCCATACCTGGACGCTGACTCAGAAGGACGGCTCGACCCACACCGCGGACGTAGTCGTGTCGGGTCTCGGCCAGCTCAATATTCCGTCCATCCCCGAGTTCAGGGGAAGGGACCGGTTCGAAGGCCCATCTTTCCATTCGGCACGCTGGGATCATTCGGTCGACCTGACCGGCAAAACGGTCTGCGTGATCGGCAACGGGCCGAGTGCGGTCCAGTTCGTGCCGGAGATCCAGAAACGTGTCGCCAAGCTGATCAATTTCCAGCGGTCACCGGCCTGGTGCCGGCCCCGTGGCCAGCGCCGCTACAATGATGCTGACAAGCAGGCGTTTGCAAAACAACCCTGGCGCATGAACTGGTACCGCTGGCGTATCCGCGCATTCGCCGATTTCGGTTTCACCGCCTTCTTGCAGGGCGAGAACGGCATGTCGAAATCGCTGAAGGACATGTGCCTGAAGCATCTCGAAGCGCAGGTAAAGGATCCGGACCTGCGGGCGAAGCTGACGCCGGATTTCGAGCCAGGTTGCAAGCGTATCCTGATCTCAGACGACTACTATCCTGCTCTCGCAAAGCCGAATGTCGAGCTCTTGCGGCAGGGCGTGAAGGAGATCACGCCTACCGGAGTCATCGGAGAAGACGGTATCGAGCGCCATTGTGACGTCATCATCTATGCAACCGGCTTCCAATCCACCGAGTTCCTGACGCCCATGCATGTCTACGGCCGGGCAGGGGTATCCCTGAACGAGGTCTGGAAGGATGGTGCAGAAGCCTACAAGGGCATCGCCGTTTCCGGCTTCCCGAACTTCTTCCTGCTCTACGGCCCGAATACCAATCTCGGGCATAATTCCATCATCCTGATGGTCGAACACCAGCTGGGCTATGTCCTGCAGGCGATAGACCGGATTACGGCGAAGGATGTTGCCGCGCTGGATGTGAAGCCGGAAGCGATGAAGGCCTATAATGAGAGATTGCAGGCAGATCTTGGCAAGACAGTCTGGGCCGGGGACTGTGCCAGCTGGTACAAGACCGAAAGCGGCAAGGTGACCAACAACTGGTCTGGCCGGACGACCGAGTACGCCGTCATCATGCGCGAATTCGACCCGGCAGACTGGCAGTCTATTCCGGCGGCCTGAGTCGGAAGATTAAGGCGCGCTAACTGACTGTTAACCCTTGGTGTACGGCCCGTTCTAAAGGCAGCGGGCGGGGATAGGTAAGCCGTCGCGAATTCTCAATAAAAGCAACACATCGCAAGCATGGGAACGGACCGTTCCATTTATCTGCGCGCTGTCCCTTGCATTAAAGCGGCGTTAACGGCAATGGGTTTATGGGGCTGTGTAGAGAATTACACACGCGCGCCGGGATTTGTCATCCGGCCGCTCAGGAAAGAGCGCGGTAAGACACATGATTGGTAGCCTCCTCGGCATGCTGTCCACGGACATGGCCATCGACCTCGGCACGGCCAACACGCTGGTCTATGTGAAGGGTCAGGGCGTCAAGCTCGATGAACCTTCGGTCGTCGCCTACATGACCCAGGGCGGTCGCAAGATCGTCTATGCGGTCGGCGAGCAGGCCAAGAACATGCTCGGCAAGACGCCGGTGAACATGGAAGCCATCCGCCCGATGCGCGATGGCGTGATCGCCGACTTCGAAGTCGCCGAGGAAATGATCAAGCACTTCATCCGGAAGGTTCACAACCGCCGGGCGTTCGTGTCTCCGCTCATCATCATCTGCGTGCCCAGCTCCGCCACCAGCGTCGAGCGCCGCGCCATTCACCAGTCGGCCCTCGCTGCAGGCGCCCGGGAAGTCCACCTGATCGAGGAGCCCATGGCGGCTGCTATCGGTGCCGGTCTGCCGATCGACGATCCGGCCGGCTCCATGGTGGTCGATATCGGTGGCGGTACGTCCGAGGTGGCCGTGCTTTCTCTGGGCGGTATCGTCTATTCTCGCTCCGTCCGTGTCGGCGGCGACAAGATGGACCAGGCCATCGTCAACTACCTCCGCCGCGAGCAGAAGATCCTGATCGGCGAAATGTCGGCTGAACGGATCAAGAAGGAAATTGGCACGGCGCAGCCGCCGGAAAACGGCACCGGCATGTCGCTGACGGTGCGCGGCCGCGGTACACTGGATGGCGTTCCGAAGGAAACCGAGATCAATGAAGCGATGATCGCCGAGGCCCTGCGCGAGCCTGTGACCGACATCATCGACGCTGTGAAGATCGCGCTGGAAGCCATGCCGCCGGAACTCGCAGCCGATATCGTCGATCGCGGCATTGTGCTGACCGGCGGTGGCGCACTGCTGCGCAATCTCGACACCGTTATCCGCGAACAGGCCCAGCTGCCGGTGATGATCGCCGACGACCCGCTGCGCTGTGTGGTCAATGGCTGCGGCCATGTGCTCGAGAACTTCTCAAAGATGCGAAACGTCCTCTCTCCGGAGGTCTAAGGACGGTATAATCGCACAAACACCAGAGGACCTCGCCTTATGGCTCGCTCCGGCCGCACCGGTCAGAAAGGTTCCCGGCGCTCCCCCAAGCGCCTCGTCCTTGGTGTGCTCATTTTCGGATTTGCCGCCCTCATCATTGCGCAATCCGCGCCGCAAATCCGTCAGGTTTTCAACCCTGTACGCGCTTCGGTCGGGGACCGCCTCGGCGGTGGCGAGCAGGTCGGGCTCTGGGCGCGTGTCACGGGCCGTGCTGCGCAAGAGCAGCGTATCCGGGAGCTCGAAGCCGAAGTCCGCGATCTCTCTCGCTACAAGGCGGCCGCCATTTCCATGGCTGAGCGGCTCGAAGCGTACGAGGAAATCCTCAACCTGATGGGTGAGCCGCCGGTGAAAGGCGTCACCGCACGCGTCACATCCGAGAGCGAAGGTCCATTCGCACAGACGCTGCTGGCCAATGCCGGCCGTTCGCAGGGCGTGGAACCTGGTTCTGTCGCGCTGAACGAGGGGGGGCTTGTCGGACGCGTGATCCAGTTGGGTGAGCGGTCTTCGCGCATCCTGCTGGTGACGGACTTCAACAGCCGTGTGCCGGTAATCGGCGAAGTCTCCGGCGTGCACGCCATCATGCAGGGTGGTTCGACAGGCAGCGGAACGCTGACCGACATGCCCGAGCGCAGTGATTTCGTCGAAGGCGAGCGCATTCTCACCTCGGCCGAGGGCGGGGCGTTTCCGCGCGGCCTGGTCGTCGGTGAAGTACACCAGTCCGGCAACGACTGGCGCGTGAAATACGCGATGAGCGAAGGCTCCAGCGGGTACGTCCAGATGATCCCGCCGCCGACCATCGAAAGGCCGGTCTCTGCCGGTGACTTGCCACCAATAGATGGAGCGCCGGCCGCCAGCCCGACACAGGGAGCACGCCGCTGATGCCAGGGTCCTTTGCCGCCCGGCGCAAGCAGAGCCTCTGGGCGCAGGCTGGTCCGACCCCGAGGCTTTTGTTCGGCACGTTCCTTATCGCGCTTGTGGGCCTGTTCGGGCTCACCCGGAACGACATCTTTGGCCTCTCATTTGCGTGGCCGCACGCTGCGCTTTGGGGAGCAGTCGGCTGGGGCAGGGTCGGCCTCTCGATCCGGCCGATGATCATTCTCATCATCTTCGGTATTGTGCAGGACGTGATCTTCCACGCGCCTTTCGGCAGCTTCGAAGTCATCAACCTGATGACCTATGCCGCAAGCACCGCCATTGCGGGCGAGTTCGATGTGACCAATGAGGCGCTGATCGCGATCGCGTCAGCCGTCGTCCTCTTCGCCGGCGCTTTTCTTTTACTATGGCTGATGGCCTCCACTCTGGAAGACCATGCCGTGCGGGCCTTGCCACTCGTCGCTGCGATGATGACCACAGGGCTGCTCTATGCGCTTGTCCACAAGGTTTTCGACTTGGGCCGCAAGCCCGGCGAAGTCTCGGGGCAGGCCGTATGAGCAAAAGCTTCAATCCAGATCACGAGTTTTCGCGCCGTATGCTGATGACCGGCGTCGGCGGTGGTGTGGTCTGGGCAGGACTGGTCGCGCGTCTGTTCCAGTTGCAGATCCTCGAAGGCAAGAAATACGACGAACTTGCCAACGCGAACCATATCAAACTCGAGCTTGCTCCGCCTCAGCGTGGGCGAATTCTCGACAGGTTCGGCAAGCCGCTTGCATCGCATCGCCGTGCCGGTCGCGTGACGATCATTCCCGAGCAGGTGAAAGACCCGGCCGCCACCATTGCCAGCATCGCGTCACTGATCGATCTGTCCGACACGCAGGTGGAGCGTGTTTTCGAGGATATTCGCCGCGCGCGTCTGCGGCGCGCCGCGTTCCTTCCGGTGATCGTTGCCAATGAGCTCACCTATGAAGACTTCGCGCGCATGAATGTGCATGCCGCTGAGCTTCCGGGCGTGCAGGTGGAAATGGCGTTGACGCGCTCGTACCCGCGCGGGCGGGATTTTGCGCACGTGCTTGGCTATGTCGCACGCGCCAGCCAGGACGATCTCGACCGGCTGACCGAAGGCAAGACACCGGACGAAGCGGACACGATCGAACGGATGTTCCGCCATCCCGATATGCGCACCGGCCGTCAGGGTATGGAGCGCTTTGCCGAGGAATGGCTTCGAGGCAAGCCGGGGTTCAAGAAGCTGGTCACAAACGCCGCGGGACGGATCATCGACCAGATCCCGGACGAACGCCTCGCGCCGGAACCGGGCAAGGACCTGTTCGTCACGATCGATATGGACCTGCAACGCGTCGCCATCGAGCGGTTTGCCGGCGAGAGCGGCGCGGCGGTGGTCCTCGATGTGGATTCCGGCGATGTGCTTGCGATGGTTTCGACGCCGGCCTTCGATCCGAATGACTTCGTCAACGGTATTTCCGGCTCCGCCTATGCCGAACTGAGGGACGATTCCCGCGCGCCTCTCTATCCGCGCGCGCATGGCGGGGTCTATCCGCCGGGATCGACCTTCAAGATGGTTGTCGCGACGGCTGCACTCGAAACCGGCGCGATCAAGCCGACGGATCGTGTGCATTGCAACGGCTACTACCATTTCGGTAACCGGACCTGGCACTGCTGGAAGAAGGGCGGTCACGGTTCGGTGGATCTGCATGGCGGCATCAAGGGCTCGTGCGACGTCTACTTCTATGAGGTTGCACGCCGCACCGGGGCGCAGGCGATTGCCGACACGGCTCGCAAATTTGGTTTCGGGGAAGCCTGGTCTCTCGGCATGACGGGCGCCCGCAGCGGTCTCGTGCCTGACCCTGAGTGGAAGCTCCGTGTACGAAAAGAACCCTGGTTTGAGGGCGAGACGCTGAACTTCGGGATCGGGCAGGGGCAACTGGGCGTCACACCGCTCCAGTTGGCGCTGATGACGGCTCGAATTGCAGCAGACGGCCGGTCCATCAGGCCGACCCTGATTGGCATGGGGCCAAAGGATCCCGATACGCACGTCCTGGATGCACCGCTGGATCCGGGGATCATGGATCTCATGCAGTCAGGTATGTACGGCGTGACCTCGGAAGCAGGCGGCACAGGTTACCGGTCAGGTGATCTTGGTCTGGGCGGCCCGCGTCTGGCTGGCAAATCCGGTACGGCACAGGTGCGCCGGATCACGCAGGCTGAGCGCGACAGCGGTATCCGTAAGGGCGTCGATATCGAGCGCGAGCTGCGGGACCACGCCCTATTCGTGGCGTATGCCCCGGCTGACAATCCGAAATATGCCTGCGCCATCGTCGTCGAGCATGGCGAAAGCGGTTCCGGCGCGGCTGGTCCGGTCGCGCGTGACATCCTTTCGTACGCAATCCGTTCGAATAGCGGTCGCAAACCTGCCTGGACAAAAAGCGCTTCGTTGCGCCCGTCTGCCGATGACGAGGGCACACCGACATGAGCCGCGACGGCAGCTTCAGCGGGTACAGCCGCGGCGAAGCGCGGACGCGAACAGCGCGCTCGCTGAATTTCGATTCTTCGTCAGGCGTTCTGGGAAAGCTCGGGCGACTCCCCTGGGGTTTTATCCTCCTGATCGTGGCCATGGCCCTGATCGGCATCGCAATGCTGTATTCCTCGGCCTACACGAACCCGGCTGAACAGCATCTCTGGAAGCTCCAGCTGATCCGCTTCGTGATCTGCTTTGGCATCATGATCGTGCTCGCGCTGTTTCCGCTGTCCTGGTGGATGAACCTGTCCTGGATTGCCTATGTCGGCACGGTCGTCCTGCTGCTTGCGGTGGAGTTCTTCGGCGTAACAGGGGGTGGGGCACAACGCTGGCTAAAAATTGGTCCGGTGGCGGTGCAGCCTTCCGAATTTGCCAAGCTTGCCGTCACGCTGGCCCTGGCGCGCTATTATCATGCCATGCTGGGCGTCAACGGCTCGCGCTTTGTCATCCATATCGGTGCGGCGGTTATCATCCTCATTCCGGCTGCGCTCGTCTTCCTGCAGCCTGACCTCGGCACAGCGTTGGCCATTATCGCTTCCGGCGGTGTGGTCGTGTTCCTCGCTGGCCTGTCCGGACGTATTATCCTGGCCGGCGTGGCCGCGGCCGCGGCGGCCGTCTGGCCGGTCTACCAGTTCGTGCTGGAGCCCTACCAGCGCGGCAGGGTCGATACGTTCCTCGCCCAATTGTTTGGCTCTTCAGGAGCGTCGACGTCGCTCGGCGAAAGCTACCAGATCGAGCAGGCGAAGATCGCCATCGGGGCCGGTGGACTGAACGGCAAAGGCTGGCTGCAGGGTATCCAGTCCCAGCAGGATTATGTGCCTGAGCAGCATACCGACTTCATCCTGACCGTGATCGCCGAAGAGTTCGGCTTCCTTGGGGCGACTGCGATCCTCCTCGGCTTTGCGATCCTGCTCGGCTGGTCGCTATACACGGCCCTCCAGTCGGCCAGCAATTTCGGCCGGTTCGCTGCCGCCGGCGCGACCGCGACGGTCGCGTTCTATGTGGTCTTCAACGTCGCCATGGTTCTCGGCCTCCTGCCGGTGGTCGGTATGCCATTGCCGCTCATCTCATATGGGGGCACAGCGATGTTGACTGCGATGTCGTGCTTCGGCCTGATCCTGTCGGCGTACCTGCATCGTGACGATAAACTGAACACGACCGGGTTGTTCTGACCCGAAAGCAGCACTTGAAGTTGCTTTTTGTTTCGGCGCCGATAGTTTCGCGCGAAATCTTTTACCCTGGGGAGAGGGAATATGGCGACAATTGCCCGGAAATCTGAGACGTGGGGCTCGCGATTCGGCTTTATCATGGCCGCTGTCGGCTCATCTGTCGGCCTCGGCAATTTCTGGCGGTTTCCGTATACGGCCGGCGAAAACGGCGGCGGAGCCTTCATTCTGATCTACATCATCTGCGCGGTGTTCATCGGTCTTCCGGTGCTGATGGCTGAGTACGGCATGGGCCGGAAATCGGGCATGTCCGCCGTCGAAGGCATCGAGTCGCTCGCGCGGGCCGAGAGCACGAGCCAGAAATGGGGCATTGTCGGCTGGATCGGCACGATCACGTCCACCTTCATCCTGACCTTCTACATGGTGATCTCCGCCTGGCTGCTGGCCTTTGTGATCCAGGCGGTCAAAGGCGGCTTTACCGGTATGGGACCAGAAGCGTCCGGCGCGAACTTCAACAATGTCATCGGGCAGGGCGTGCATCCGCTGGCGTCCAAATGGTACATGCTGATGCTGCTTGCGCTGTTCATTGCGGCGAACGTCGCGATCGTCGGACGCGGCGTGAAAGGCGGCATCGAGAAGGCTGCCTCCATCCTGATGCCGGCCTTCTTCATCATGCTCGTAGTCATCCTCGGCTTCTCCCTGACCAAGGGGGATGCCGCGCAGACTTTTACCTTCCTCTTCCAGCCGAAATGGGAAGATGTCGGCTTCAAGACCTTCCTTGAAGCCATTGGACAGGCCTTTTTCTCGATTGGCGTCGGCTCCTGCCTCATGCTGACCTACGGCGCCTATCTCGATCGTGGAACGAATATTCCGCGTTCATCGGCCATCGTCGCGGGCTCCGACACGTTCGTCGCGCTGATCGCCGGTTTTGCCGTGTTCCCGATCGTATTTGCTGCGGGGCTCGACCCGGCGGGCGGCCCGAGCCTTTTCTTCGTGTCGATGCCGGTGGCCCTGGGTGGTCTCGGTCAGGTCGGATACATCATGGCCGTCCTATTTTTCGCACTCGCCCTGTTTGCTGCCTACACGTCCTCGATCTCGTTGATGGAAGTGTCGGTGTCATGGCTGGAAGAGCGCCAGGGCGTGACCCGTATGGGTGCGGCCGTGGGCGTCGGTTTCATACTCTGGCTTGTTGGGGCCGCGTACGTCTTCTCGCTCGAATATCTCGATTTCATGGACTTCATTACCGGCAACGTTCTCTTGCCGTTAGGCGGTCTGCTGGTCGCCGTTTTTGCCGGCTGGATCCTATCGCGAGACATGCTGACCTCCGAACTTGGCGAAGGCCTCGTAATGAATGTCTGGCGGTTCCTGATCCGCTGGTTTGTTCCGATCTTCGTCGGCCTCGTCCTGTTCTTTGGCTTCTTCGACAAGATCCAGGACCAGTACCATGTCCAGCTTCCGGGCTTCCTTGAAGGGCTCCTCGGTCCCAATTACGAACTGCCGCCAGCGGAGTAGGTCGGCTGACCGGCATAAAAAAGCCCGCCATTCCATTGGGATGGCGGGCTTTCTTCATCTGGATATGCAAGGTCAGGCCTTGACTCGCGCCGCGTACATTTCCGCGAAATCGTCCGTTGCCTGAACGAGCCGGTCGATGATGCCCGGCTCCATGGAGGAGTGACCGGCATCTGGAACGATGTGCAGCTCCGCTTTCGGCCAGGCTTTCGCCAATGCCCAGGCGGTCGACAGCGGCGTCACCACATCATACCGGCCATGGACGATAACGCCCGGAATGTCTTGCAGCTTCTCCGCGCACTGCTCCAGCAGCCAGTTGTCGCTCGCGAAGAAACCGCGATTGACGAAATAGTGGCACTCGATCCGGGCGAAAGCATCCACGAAGTCGTCTTCGTTGAAGCGCGGCGGGGTTGTGACAGGCCCTTTGATCGACAAGGTCTCGCCTTCCCAGCGCGACCAGGCGCGGGCGGCCTCGATCCGGGCCTGCTTGTCGCTGCCTGTCAGGCGCCGGTGGAAGGCCATCAGCAGGTCGCCGCGCTCGTCTTCCGGGATCGGGGCGACGTAACGGTCGAACGCATCGGGGAACAGCCGGCTGGCGCCACTTTGATAGAACCACTGGATCTCGGGCTTCGAGACGAGGAAAATCCCCCGCAGGACGAGGCCCAGTGTGCGTTCGGGATGAGTCACCGCATAGGCGAGTGACAGAGTCGAACCCCAGGAACCGCCGAAGACGAGCCACTGATTGACGCCAACATGGGCACGCAGTGCCTCAATATCGTCCACCAGGTCCCAGGTCGTGTTCTCGCGAAGCTCGGAATGTGGTGTGGATCTTCCACATCCGCGCTGGTCGAACAGGAAGAGCCGATAGCGTTCGGGGTCGAAAAACCTTCGCATTTCGGGGCTCGAGCCGCCGCCGGGGCCGCCATGCAGCGCCACAACGGGCAGGCCGTTAGGGTTACCGGATTCTTCCCAGTAAATCTCGTGGATGTCGGAGACGCGCAACCGGCCGGAACGGCGTGCCTCATGGCGGGGGTACAAAACGCGGCGGGGCGGGCGTCTATTCATTCACTCTTCACCTAATTTCGAACAAACTGCCCTCTGAGGTGGACATGGTTCCCGACGTTACGTACAGAATATTACGTATTGGGGCCCAAACAGAATGCAGGTGGCTGTTTGATGCGTAGCGTATTTCTGGGTGTATCCCTATGCCTTCTTGCAGGATGCGCAACCGTTTCAATGGTTCCGGGCGAAACGCTCGTTGAAGCCGGCCTGACCCAGAACCAATCCGCCCTTCGGACTGCTTCAACCGATTACTGCGACAAGGCCGTCGAGGCCGGTTGGGTGAAGTCTGGCGGTGGTCTTGCGGGCCTGGCGAATACGCTGATCAATGGTGTTTCGAGCGACCAGGAACGTGCAGACACCTACGCTGCCCGTATCGGGGCCGACAAGCAGGCGCCGGCGCTCGTGCTTGCCCGTATCGCCACCGACGCACAGGCAGCCCGCACCGGCCTCAACGAGGTGAGCCACGAAGCTCAGACGCTGCTGGTCAATGCCGGCAAGCATGGTGCGACCCGCGCAGACGTCATGAGCTATGAGCGCGCGCTCGTCCGTGCGCAGATGGCCTACCGCAGCTTTCAGAGTGCACTGGGCGAAGTATCCGCTCGTCCGGACATGGACATGGATACTGCCGCCATCGACCGGGAACTCGATGCTTTCGCAACCGTGATCGACAGCGCGCGGGAAACCGCTGACCGTCTTGCGGACAAATACGCGGCTGTCGGCACCGCCGCGACCTGATCCTGACTTTTCTGAGTTGCCTCAGGACGGCTTCTTGAGGCCGCCTGTTGCGCACAGCGCCCAGCCCGCGAGCATCGAGACTCCCCCAATGGGTGTGATCGCTCCGAACCAGCGCGGCGCCCCCAGCGCCATCGCATACAGCGTGCCAGCAAAGATAGCTGCCCCGATCACCAGCAACCATCCGCCTGTCCGGATCAGGCCACTGCGCCCGGCAAGGCCGGCTGCGAAGGCTGCTGCAGCATGTGGTAGGGCGTAGAGCGTCGCAGTGTGCCACCATTCCAGCCCATTGGCGCTGAGCCTTCCGGCAAGCGCATGCGCGCCGAATGCGCCGAGCGCCACCGCTGCAAATCCGAGCAGGGCAGCGAAGGCGACGAGCCGGTTCATGCCGGCAGGTCTTTCCGGGGAAGGGCATAGGTGACGACAGCGTGGCTCGATGGCTTTGTGGCGCCCTCGACCCGTACATCGACATCCATGACGGCAAGCGTCTGGCCGATCTTCATGATGCGTGCATCGGCGATCACGACATCGCCGATACAGGGGCGAAGGAAACTCATGTTGAGGCTGCTCGTCACGGCCATCGGCTCCAGTCCTGTCACCGTCATCACGGCGAAGTAGGCAGCCGTGTCCACGAGCGACATTTGCGTCGGTCCCGAAATATAGCCACCGGGGCGCAGATTTGTCTTGTCGGCTCTTAGCCGCACCACTGTCCGGCCCTCCACCATTTCCACGATTTCGGTGCGTACCGACTGGCCTTCAAATGCCTGTCGCAGGAAGCTGTTCGCTTCATCCGGTTTCATCTTGCAGGTCATGCCGCCTCCCTTGCGTCACCCCTTGTCGCCGGGGTGTCCCTCGTACACCCTAGCTATCGGGACAGGCCCGCCAAGAGGTCACGCAGAGGAAGGAAGTGCGATCCATGCTTACCGCCGGAGATGAATATCCGATCCACCAGACACCGGAGCCGGTCGCCTATGCCGGATCGGACCGCAATTTCTACGACCGTTATTTCTACAACGGCTATTCGGCGAACGGTTCAGTCTTCTTTGCCGCGGCGATGGGGGTCTATCCGCATCTCAACGTCATCGACGGGTCGATCTCGGTGCTGCGCGACGGCAAGCAGAGCTCGGTCTATTTCTCGCGTCCCCTGAACATGGAGCGGATGGATACATTCATCGGCGGCATGTCGGTGACGGTGATCGAACCGCTCAAACGTGTGCGCCTGAAGCTCGAGGAAACCGAAGGTATCGCACTGGATGTGGAGTTCACCGGCCGGTCATTCCCGATCGAGGAGCCGCGCTTCACACGCCGGCAGGGGCCGCGCATGCTGATGGACCTGACGCGCATGACCCAGAACGGGCGCTGGTCGGGGTACCTCCGGATCGACGGCAAAGAGATCGAAGTGTCGCCGGACACCTGGACCGGTACCCGCGACCGGTCCTGGGGCGTGCGTCCGATCGGTGCACCGGATGCCCAGCCACTGATTCCGCCGCTTGATCCGCAGTTCTACTGGATCTGGACGCCGACCAATTTCCCCAATCTCTCGCTCTATTTCCATGTCAATGACGACGCCAAGGGCGAAGCCTGGAACAAACGTGCCGTGCTTGCCATGGACGGTGCAAAGCATGGCGAGCACCTGCATCTCGATGAGGCGCACATGGATGTCACCTACGCTTCCGGCACACGCCGAATGGCGAAGGCGCGTCTCAACGTGAAGGACGGGCATGGAAATCCGCACACGGTGGATTTCGAGCCGATCGGAACTTTCCTGATGAAGGGGATTGGATACGGCCATGCGAAGTTCCGGCATGGCATGAGCCACGGCGACCAGTTGGTCGTCGAGCGGGAGGACATGGACCCCAATGCGTCCTGGCAGATTCCTGAAAACCTGCACATCCAGGAGATCGTGCGGGCGAAGCACAATGGCCCGGGCGGCCAGTCTTCGGACGGGATCGGCGTGTTCGAACAGCTCTTCATGGGGCCGCATGCGCCGAGCGGCTTCAAGTCGATCCTCGACGGCGCAGCCTAGGCCGGGCGCTCAGCTCATCAGACCCTGAATCGCGTAGGCGGCGAGGATGCCGGCGCGCATGTCGCCGGCCGTTGCTGCCGACATCCTGTTCATCGCATAGGCCATCGTGGTGCGGTTCGCCATGTCGATCAGGATGAGCGAGCCGCCATATCCTGCCCAGAAGCAAGCTTCTTCTCCCAGCATCGGCGCCATGTCGCATCGTAGGCCGAATCCCATGCCGTACCGGACCGGCAGGTTGAAGATCAGATCCTTTCCTTCGATCTGGCATTCCAGCGCTTTGCGAACGCTGGCCTCGGACAGGAAACGCTTGCCGCCTGCCACGCCGCCGTTTGCCATGATGGCATGAATGGTCGCGACAGAACGGGCATTGCCGGTGCCCCCCGCGGCGGGAATCTCAGCACCGCGCCAGGCGCGCGTATAGGTCTCCGCGACGTCCAGCGGCGGATTGGCAAGGGTCTTCAGCTGGATGTCGTTGGTGACGCTGCTCTCCAATCCCGGGTCCGCCGGGGGAGGCTTCAGCTTCGCGACCCGGCCATCCTCCGAGGGCGGAAGGCCGATATGGAAATCTGCACCCAGCCGTCCCGCAATCTCCTCCGCGAACACGGCGCCGATGCTGCGTCCGTCGATCCGTCGGATGACTTCGCCGATGAGATAGCCTTGCGTGACCGCGTGATAGCCGGGAGCCGTGCCCGGTTCCCACAGCGGCGCCTGCGCGGCGAGGAGGCTCGTTGCTTTCTCCCAGTCGTAGAGGTCGTGTTTCTCCATCGGCTCGGTCCATCCGGAAAGGCCGGCCGAATGGCTCATCAGGTGACTGACCTTGACGCCCGATTTGCCGTTTGCGGCAAATTCCGGCCAGTACTCGGCCACCGGCGCATCGAAATCGAGCTTGCCCTGGTCCGCCAGCCACAAGGCCGTCAGTGCCGTCATCGTCTTCGTCGTCGAGTAGACATTGACGATCGTGTCTTTCTCCCACCGGCGCGTGCGGTCCTCATCGGCCCATCCACCCCAGAGATCGATCACGGTCTCGCCATCCTTGGTCACGCAGAAGGACGCGCCGATATCGGTGCCGTCTGCCAGGTGGCGTTCGAACTGTTCCCGCACCGCCGCGAACCTGTCGTCCACGAAGCCGCCAACCTGTCCGTCCACCATGCCTCTCTCCCGTGCTCTGCGGATGACCCTACTTTTGGGTGAATGCCATCGCAATTCCTCGCGCCGGAGAAGGGGCTCAGTTCGCCATCGCCTGCCAGACAAGGGCGGCGAGCGTGATCGCGCGCATGTCGCCCGTCGTCGTACCCTCCATCCGGTTCATGGCGTAGGCAATCGTCAGCCGGTTCTGCATGTCGACAAGAACGATCGATCCACCATAGCCGCCCCAGAACATCGACGACTCATTGAGGGCCGGCGACAGCGGCCCGGACAGGCCATAGCCGAGCCCGAAACGGACAGGGATGCCGAGCACGAGATCCGTGCCTTCGACCTGGCATTCCAGCGCCTTGCGGCATCCGGCTTCCGACAGGAAGCGCTTGCCGTCCATCGTGCCGCCATTCGCCAGGATCGCCTGGACGGTGGCGACGGAGCGCGCATTGCCCGTGCCGCCGGCTGCCGGAATCTCCGCGCCGCGCCACGCGCGTGTCCGCGTTTCGGAAACATCGACCGGCGGATGTTCGAACGCCACGCGCTGGATCTCGTTCTGCGCTGCGCCGCCGAGCCCAGGCCCCGGCGGCGGTTTAAGGTTTGCGACGCGATGATCCTCCGAAGCCGGAAGGCCGATATGGAAGTCCGCACCAAGCGGGGCGGCAATCTCTTCCCGGAACACAGTACCGACGCTGCGTCCATCGATCCGGCGAACGACTTCACCGACGAGATAGCCCTGCGTCAGGGCGTGATAACCTGGCGCTGTGCCCGGTTCCCAGAGCGGGGCCTGCGCGGCGAGCAGGCTCGTCGCCTTATCCCAGTCATAGAGGTCGTGCTTTTTCAGGGGCGCGGTCCAACCGCAAAGCCCGGCGGAATGGCTCATCAGATGGCTGACTTTCACGGCGTCCTTTCCGTTCGCGGCGAACTCCGGCCAGTACTCGGCCACCGGCGCGTTGAAATCGAGCCGACCCTGGTCGGCGAGCCAGAGGGCAGTCAGCGCAGTCATCGTCTTTGTCGTTGAATAGACGTTGACGATCGTGTCCTTCTCCCATGGGCGCGTGCGTTCCTCATCGGCCCAGCCACCCCAAAGATCGATGACAGTCTCACCATCCTTTATTACGCAGAAGGATGCGCCGATGTCGGTGCCATCGGCGAGGTTCTGTTCAAATGTCTCGCGGACCGCTGCAAACTTTGCGTCTGCAAACCCGCCGGCCTGACCATCTGCCATGTTTCTCTCCCAGTTTTCAGGAGATCGTATCGGCGGGGCGGGGAGGCGACAATTCCTTGCGCCGGGGAAGGGGGATCAACGTTTGCCGGAAAGGCCGTAGAGGAACACGCTGACCGTCCGCTCCACATTTACGCGGACATCTTCCTCGCTTGGCCGGACGGTCTGATCCAGCAAGGCGCGGCTTTGCAGGGGCGAGCGGACCATGTCCAGAAACAGGGAACCGAGCTGCTCGAAATCGTCCGATTGGGGGATCTCGCCTGCGTCGGCCCGATCCTGCAGGTAGGCGGCGATTGCGGCACGGACCTTGTTCGGGCCGAGTTGCATGAAGGTCTGGGCGAGGTCCGGAAATTTCTTCGCAAGGCCCACGATGAGGCGATAGAGTTCAAGCGACTGAGGCTGTACCAGCTTGCCTGCGAACTGCTCGCCAATCCGGCGCAGACCTTCCTCGACGGGTGTATGCGTCTGCAACTCAACTTCGAGCGCGTTCGTGACATCCTTCATGCGGGCTTCGAGGACGGCGAGGAAAATGCCTTCCTTGTCGCCGAACTGGGCATAGAGCGTCGCAAGGGAGCCTCCGGCGCGGCGCACGATTTCCGACATGTTCGCCGCTTCATAGCCTTGCTCGAGAAATACTTCCCGGGCCGCATCCAGGAAGGCGCGGCGCCGCAATTCGGCCCGGGAGGCAGAATCGGTGCCTTTCATTGCCGCACCCTCAGGACCGTTCTGCTTCATCGCATGACTCATGACTTGATTTTGGTGTAATGCTGATTACATTGCAAGCGTTGTAACAACAATTACACTTTTTGCGCTTACCCTCAGCCTACTACAAATCCAGCGGAATTCCTCCCATGTCCGTCCAACCGTTCAAGCGTGATTCCTCCCAGCCGGCTGCTGTTCCTCCCGCGGCGCCGGCCCCTTCTTCGGCTGAGGCCCTCCCACCCAAGGCAACAAACCTTGAGGCCCGGGCGCCTGATGCGCCTGTCTCCGAGGCCCCGGCTCCCGACCATCTGACCTTCGCCGAGCGTTTCCGGGCCGATCCCAGGAAGTACATCCTGTCCGGCATCGGTGCCGTTCTGGCCGTGTTCCTTGGCTACCAGGGGATCAACTGGCTGGTTGCCGGCCGGTTCGAGATATCGACTGATAACGCCTATATCCGCGCCGACATCGCGACCATCGCCCCGAAAGTACAGGGCTATGTTGAACAGGTGCACGTCACCGACAACCAGGCCGTGAAGGCGGGGGATCTGCTCGTCACGCTGGAAGTCGCCGACTACGCCACGCGCGTGTCCGAAGCCGCTGCTGCCTTGCAACAGTCCATCGCTGCCGAGGCGCAGGCCCGCGCGGGCGTTGCGGCCGCAGAGGCGAACCTCCAGACTGCTGCGGCCACCGTCTCGGCCCAGCGCGACCGCCTCACGCAGGTGAAGGCCAGCGCAGTTGCGGCTTCGGCAGACGCGCAACTCGCCGCAAGTGATCTGGAACGCTACACCGAACTCACGGCAAAGGGGCATTATCCGAAAGCGAGCCTCGATGCGGCGGCAACGAAGGACGAGGCCGCCCGCGCCAACGTCGCGCAGGCGAATGCCGGCATCACGACGGCACAAAGCGAGCTTGGTGTCGCGCAGGCTTCGTATAACCGCGCGAAAGAAGACCTCGAAGCCGCCAAAGCGGCTGTCGCTGGCGCCGATGCACAGGTCGAGGCTGCGAAGGCGCGTGTCGAAGCTGCCAAACTCGATGCTACGCGGACCGAACTGCGCGCTCCTTTCGACGGCGTCGTGGCAAACCGGGTTGTCGCTGAAGGCCAGCTGCTGAACCCCGGCCAGCAGACCATGTCCATCGTCCCGGTTTCGGAAGCTTATGTGATTGCGAACTTCAAGGAGACGCAGGTTTCCCGCATGCGCGCAGGGCAGGAGGTTGAACTCCATGTCGATGCGTATCCCGACCTGAAAGTCACCGGCACGCTCGACTCGGTCGCTGCTGCAACCGGCGGCCAGTTCAGCCTGATCCCGATGGATACGGCGACCGGCAACTTCACGAAGATCGTGCAGCGCGTTCCGGTCCGCATCCGTATTTCCGATGAGGCGCTCGCAACGGGACTGATGCGTCCGGGTCTTTCGGTTGAGGCAACCGTGATCGCCAAATAGGTCCGGTCAGGCCCAGACACCGGTCAGCGGGGGTATCCCTCATGGTCAGCGAAATCAAAACTCGGATTCCCTCGCAGCTCACGCTCAACATCGGCTTCTTTGCCATGGTGATCGGGATGTTCATGGCGATCCTGGACATCCAGATCGTCGCGAGTTCGATACGCCAGATCCAGGCCGGCGTTGCTGCCAGCCAGGAAGAGATTGCGTGGATTCAAACCGGCTACCTGATCGCCGAAGTGGTCGGTATTCCGCTGTCAGGCTTTCTCAATCGCGTCTTCGGTATCCGCAAACTGTTCATGATGTCGGCTGCGGGCTTCGTCGTCTCCTCCGTACTCTGTGCGATCTCCTGGGACCTCGATTCGCTGATCTTCTTCCGCGTGCTTCAGGGTTTTGCGGGCGCTGCCATGGTGCCTACGACGATGGCCGCAAGCTTCACCTTGTTCCCGGCCGGCCGTTCGATGACACAGCAGGTGATGATCGGAATGGTCGCGACGCTGGCGCCCTCTATCGGTCCGACGCTCGGCGGCTGGATCACCCAGCACGCATCCTGGCACTGGCTGTTCCTCATCAACGTTGTGCCCGGCATTGTCGCCCTCACACTTGTTTATATCTTCATTCCGCACCAGAAGGGGGAACCAGCCCTTCTACGTCGCCTCGATGTCACGGCGCTGGTTGCGATGGCGTTCTTCCTCGGTCTGTTCGAATGGATCGTCGATGAGGGCCCGAGCGATGGCTGGTTCCAGAGCAGTGCGATCGGCAAGGCCGCGATTGTCTGCGCTATCGCAGCCATGATCTTCTTCTACCGCGCGCTGAACAATCCTGTTCCACTTGTCGACCTTCGGGTCTTCAGGGACCGGAACTTCGCATCGGGTGCGTTGATCGGGTCGGTCATGGGCTTTGGCCTTTATGGATCCGTGTTCCTGCTACCGCTCTATCTCGGGCAGGTTCGCGGCTATTCCTCGCTTCAGATCGGCGAAATCATGAGCGTGGCGGGCCTGGCCATGTTCATCGGCGGTCCGCTCGCCGGGGCACTGACGCGCCGCTATGATCCGCGTCTCGTGGTGGCGTTCGGCCTCTCGCTTGCGGCTGCAGGGACATGGCTGAACGGCCACCTCACCAGCGAGTCGAGCTTCAACGAATTGTTCTGGCCGCAGGCGCTGCGCGGTGCAGGCCTGATCCTTACCATGGTCCCGACGACAAACCTCGCACTCGGTACGCTGCCCGGCGACCGTGTGGCGAACGCATCCGGCCTGTTCACTGTCTGCCGCAACCTCGGCGGCGCGGTAGGTATCGCGATGCTGAACACCATGATGTTGCACTACAACCGCCTGCACGAGCAGGAGATCGCCAGCGGCCTTTCGCTGGCGCGTCCTGATGTGCAGTCGTTCATCGCCACAATGACAGCCCGCATGCAGGCAGCCGGAGTTCCTGATCCGGAAGGTTCGGCCATCGCCCAATTGGTCTATCGTGCCAAAATGGAAGCTGCGGTGATGACCTACAACAATCTCTTCCTGACCATGTCGCTGTCGTTCGCGCTGGTACTGCTCGTCGTGCTGATGCTCGACAAGCCGAAAGGCCCCGCACCCGCCGCAGCGCACTGAGGCCGTTTCAGCCCCAGAGATCCCGTTCTGGCGGAGCCACCATGCCGCCCGCGTAGTGCAAGCCGTTCGGAACGTCGTCCATCAGCCACAGAGGTCCGTCGAGATCGGCCGCGTCCGCGAGGCCGGCGAGCAGCACGGCCGGTGCTGTGGAAATCGATCCGGCCACCATGCAACCCACCATGACGCCAAGCCCGCACTCGCGCACACCTCTCACCATCGCGAGAGCCTCGGTCAGGCCACCTGCCTTATCGAGATGCACATTTACAGCATCGTAGCGCCGGGCGAGGTCCTGCAGTTCGGCGCTCGTATGGGCGCTTTCGTCAGCGCAGATGGCAACTGGTCCCGGCCGGTGCATCAAAGCGCTATCGTTTGTTGCGGGGAAGGGCTGTTCGACCAAGACGACGCCGAGCCGCGCGGCAGCTTGTGAAATGGAAGGGAATTTGTCTGCGGAAAGGCTTTCGTTCGCATCGACGATCAGTCGCGCATCGGGCCGGGCTGCATGCACCGCTTCGATCCGGGCAAGATCGTCCGCTCCACCCAGTTTCAGCTTGAGGAGACGCCCGGGCGTCGTCTTTGCGGACGCGGCCATTGCCTCCGGTGTATCGAGGCTGACGGTGATGGCGGTTTCGACTGGTTTCGGTTCCGGAAGGCCCGCAAGTTGCCAGACCGGCTTGCCGGTGAGTTTGGCTTCGAGGTCCCACATGGCGCAATCCACCGCGCAACGCGCGGCGCCCGTGGGCATGAGGGACTGGAGCTCTACGCGTCCGATTCCGGCTTCGATCTGGGGGCGTACGGCTTCGATGGCGGCGATGACGCCTTCGACGGTTTCCCCATAGCGGGGATATGGCACGCATTCGCCCCGGCCGCGTGATAGGCTTTCTGACAGGGTGACGCGCACCGTTTCAGCGCTCGTCCTCGTGCCGCGAGAAGTGGTAAATGTTGCCTTCAGGAGAGAAGAAACCGCCGTAATTTCAAGGGTTCGCTTGCCCATACCTGATCCTGAACGCTAAAATTTCACCGATCCGAGTTCGCCGTGCTTAAGCATGTTTTGCTATGAATAACAGGCTAGATGCCACAGATGCCAGTCACGACACCCCCCGGTTTCGCGCTTGAGGAGAGCGGCGAAAAGACCCGTCTCCGCCTGACCGGAGACTGGACGGTCATGACGATTCATGCGCTTGACGATGCCTTGTCCGGACTAAGGACGGATCACCCCCTGCTTGTCGACATCGGCGGCCTGGGCCGGATCGACACGGCCGGCGCTTTCCTGATCGACCGAACGCTGCGCGACGCGCCGCAAGGATCGGACATCACCGGAGACCATATCGTCGCTCGCCACTTGCTGGCCCAGGTCCATGCCGTCTCCGATCCGGCACCACCGGCCCGGACGCCTGACAGAGGCTTCACCGCGCTTCTGGAGCGGACCGGCCGCGGCTTCATGGGCGTCATGTCGGAGATATTTGCAACGCTGGCTTTCCTTGGCGAGACGCTCGTGACGACGATCCGCTTGCTGATGAACCCCTGGAAGTTGCGGTGGACTTCCATTGTATCCGTGATGGAAGAAGCCGGTCTCGATGCGATGCCGATCATCGCTTTCCTTTCCTTCTTCGTCGGGATGGTCGTTGCCTATATCGGCGCGACGACATTGCGCGACTTCGATCTCGAGATCTATACGGTCGAACTGATCGGCTATTCGATGTTGCGGGAATTCGGCGTCGTGCTCACCGGCATCGTCCTGGCCGGCCGGACGAACTCGTCCTTCACGGCGCAGATCGGCACGATGAAGATGCGCCAGGAAATCGACGCGATGCAGACCCTGGGCCTCAAGCCCATGGATATCCTGGTCGCACCCCGTATCATTGCACTCCTTCTGATGACCCCGGCGCTTACCTTTGTAGCGACCATGGCAGGCATTGCCGGCGGTGTCATGGTCGGCTGGACATCGCTCGATATCAATCCCGGCGTCTTCCTCGATCGTCTGCGGACTGCGGTCCCGCTACAGCATTTCTGGGTCGGACTGTCCAAGGCACCCGTGTTCGGATTTGTCGTCACGCTGATCGCCTGCCGGCAGGGCCTGAATGTCGGTGGTAGCGTGCAGTCGCTTGGAAATTCGACCACGACGTCGGTCGTGCAGGGCCTTTTCGCCGTTATTGTGCTCGATGCCATCTTCGCGATCCTCTACATGGAGCTCGGGATATGACGGACGATATCATCATCCGCATCCGGGACCTGAAGACCGCCTATGGCACTCATGTCGTGCACGAGCATCTCGACCTCGACATCCGCCGCGGCGAGATCATCGGCATTATCGGCCCGTCCGGCTGCGGCAAGTCGGTCCTCTTGCGTGCCATCACCGGACTTAAATCCTTCGATGAAGGCAGTATCGAAGTCTTTGGCCAGAGGCTGGAACAGCTGAACGAGGAAGAGCGCGCCGACGTGGAAGAGCGCTGGGGCGTCATGTTCCAGGACGGCGCCCTGTTCTCGAATCTTACCGTGCGGGAGAATGTCGAAGTGCCCATGCGCGAGCATACGAAGCTCGGTCCGGTCCTTCGCCACCAGCTCGCCGACATGAAGATACGCATGGCCGGGCTCACTGCGGAAGCCGGTCCGAAATACCCGTCAGACCTCTCGGGAGGCATGCGAAAGCGCGCGGCACTGGCCCGCGCCCTTGCGCTCGACCCGGAGCTCTTGTTCCTCGACGAACCGACCGCCGGACTTGATCCGATCACGGCCGAAGGCTTCGATGCGCTGATCCGCAGCCTGCAGCAGGCCCTCGGCCTGACCGTTTTTCTTGTGACGCATGACGTGGATACGCTGCACGCTACGTGCGACCGGATCGCGGTGCTTGGCGACAAGCACGTTCTGGCTGTGGGCACGATCGACGAATTGCGTGCTTTCAATCATCCCTGGATACAGGAATACTTCTGCGGACCGCGTGGGCGGGCCGCTACGGGACACTAGAAAGGGGGCCCGGACCGATGGAAACGCGAGCGAATTATGCTGTCATCGGCGCTTTCGTCATTCTGGCGACGCTGGCGATTGCTGCCTTCGTGCTCTGGCTCGGGCAATCCGAGTTCAGGCGAGACTTCAAGGCCTATGACATCGTGTTCGAGGGGCCGGTCTCGCTCGAGGACGGATCGGCGGTGCGCTATATCGGCATCAAGGTGGGTGAAGTCTCGACGGTCCGGATCGACCGGGCCGACCCGTCCAAGGTGCGCGCCCGTATACGGATCGACCGCGAAACCCCCGTGAAAACCGACTCGACGGCGTCCATTCAGCTGGCCGGCATCACGGGTGTGACGTTCGTGCAGATCAGCGCGGGCTCTCCCACAGCTCGCCTTCTGGAGGCCAAACCCGGCGAGCCCGTGCCTGTTATCAAGGCGGAAAAGACCCAGCTCGACCAGCTGGTCGCTGGTGGCGCGCAGGTGCTCGGACAGGCGAACGATGCGATGGAGCGGATGAATGCGCTGCTCACGAACGAGAATATCGACGCCTTCAGCAAATCGCTGAAGAACTTCGAGACGATCACTGCGAAGCTGGCGGCGGATGACGGCCTGATCGATCAGGCCACGCTCACCCTCAAGGATGTATCGAAGGCTGCAGATGAGGTTGAGCTTGCAGCGACCTCCTTCGGCACGTTGAGCGAGAATGCCAATATGGAACTCGGAAAGATCGATGAAGACCTCGAAGGTATTCTGAGCTCGCTCCATGACGTCGTGAAGTCGGCCGACGAGATTATCGGGCAGGGCCAGGAGATGGTCGCGGCGGCGACCGGTATTCTCCAGGGACCGGCAACCGGTACGGTGGAGAACGCGCAGTTGGCCGCGCAGGACCTGCGTGTGCTGATCACCCGGATGGACCGCTTGGTCCGCGAAATCGAACAAAACCCACAAAGTGTCCTGACGGGCGAACCCATTCCTTATGAGGACAAACGCAAATGATCCGCACGGTCTCCCTTGCCCTAGCCTGCGCCGCACTTTCGGCCTGTGTCAGCGTGCTCCCGGAACCGGAGCCGCCGGAGGGTCTTTACCGCTTCGGGCCGATGTCCCGGCAGTTTCCCGTCGACGCGACGGTGGCTGTGCGGGAGCCCGAGGCTTCGCGGCTCTTCGGCGGACGCGCCATCGCCGCCGAGGATTCCGCGGGGGCCCTGCGTTTTGTGCGGGGGGTCGAGTGGGCCGATAGTGCCACGCGCCTGATGCAGGTGGCGATGCTGGATGCGCTCGGCGATGAGGGAGACGGCGTCGCCGTCGCGTTCGAGTCCGGCGTACGCGCCGACTATGAACTCGTCTGGCGTGTGGAGGACTTTACGCTCTCCGGAACGGTTGCCCGCTGCCGCCTTGAGGCGACGCTGGTCGATGCGCGGTCCCGCAAAGTGGTTGCGCAGACGAATATCGTCTCGAGCACGTCGGCGAACGGATCGACCAATTCCGCCCGCGCTCTGGCGCTGGCCGAAGCGGGGCGCGCCTGCGTCGGCGATGCCGGCGCCTTTGTCTCGGACAAGGCCGTGATGCCGGACGCTTCAGCCAGCTAAGGCTGGCGCCAGGGTTTTCGGGTCCCGCGCGGCACAAACTGTCCGCAGGGCCGCAGCCGCCACCAGCAGCGCCGCAAGGCTCTCCGCCGGCCAGGGCATATGGGGTGTCAGGAGGCAGAGGCCTGCCGTTGCCAGCAGGATGAAGCGGTTCGCCCCCGTGAGATTGAATATCTCGCGTGCAATCGTCAGGCCGGTGAGGAAAACCGCCACGGAGATTGCAATTGTCCAGTATCCTGCGGCGAGAGGGGCATGTGCGTGGTGGGTCAGCATGTCTATGCTCGCGGCGACTCCTGCGCCGACTGCGGCAGCTCCGCCAAAGACCGGAATGTGCGCGTAGCCCCAGGTGAACACCCGCCAGAACTCGCGCCCCTGAAGATGATCCTCGCGGGAGAAATAGATCCACCACATCGCAAAGGTGATCACGGCGGCACTGGCGGCCAGACGGATCAACGGCATGCTGCCTTCGCCGGCATCGAAAGTTTCGCGGAGGGCAAAGGATGTCGACAACAGGGTCTCGCCCAGCACGATGATGGTGAGCAGGCCGTAGCGTTCGATGATGTGGTGGCGGTGCCAGGGCGTCATCCCCGCGCGCTCCGCCCAGAAGGGCAGGGCCAATTCCAGTACGGCACCGAGGGCAAAAAGCCCCATCATCGGCAGGGTCCATTCCCAGAGGAAGGCCAGTGCCACCCAGTAGACCTGTACGGCGAAGATGCCGAAACCATAGCGCAGGCAGGTCGCCTTGTAGCGCTCGGACCCCCGCGCAGCGGAGAACCAGAGGTACACCATGGCGAGGCGCATCACGACGTAGCCTCCCACCATCACGCGGATCAGGTGGTCATGCATGAAGTTCGACACGCCCGCCGCCAGCACCAGTGAGCCGGAGAGGTAGACGAAGGTCGCCAGCTTGAACGAGACGCTGCCATCGTCGAAGGCGGAAGCGAACCAGGTATAGTTCAACCAGGCGAGCCAGATCGCGAAGAAGGCGATGCTGAAGGCGAAGACGCCTTCCTTGTAGTGCGCCTCGGCAATGGCGTGATGCAGACCCACGGCCGCGGCCGCAATGGCGATGACGGAGGCAAGGTCGACGAACAGTTCCAATGGGGTCGCGACCCGGTAGTGTTCGTCAGGGTCCCGTTCGATAAGTTTGCCGATCATGCCATCTTTCCCCGCCGGATTTGTCCGATCCGACAGGACTAGGTGGCTCCGCTACTGCGATCAAGCGCCCGGCAGGTTCAGGACTTCAGCTTGCAGGTGCTGATGCCGAGCAGTGAGTAGAGCGGGCAGGTGCCGGCGAGACCCGTCAGCAGCGGCACGAGGCCAATCCAGCCCAGAGGCGTCTTCGGACCGACAAATACGATGGCGATCAGGACAAGGCCGACAATGACCCGCAGAACGCGGTCGATCGTGCCTTCATTTGTCTTGAACATGGCAGGCTCCTCCTGAATGGGGGCAGTCTGCCATAGAATTTCTGGTTCGCCATACGTAAAAGCCCCAGCCAGTCAGACCGGCCGGGGCTTTTGTGTTTTCGCCTGAAGGGCTTGTCAGCCGCTCTTCATCTGGTCGAACGGCAGGTCCTTGTCGACGCGCACGTCCTGCGGCAGACCGAGGACGCGTTCTGCGATGATGTTCTTCAGGATCTCGTCGGTGCCGCCCGCGATGCGGAGGCCGGGCGCCCACATGAAACTCTGCTGGAAGATGGCATCGCCCGGCATCCGGTCGGTCTCGTTGATGATGCCGTAATGGTCCTGCATCTCGATGGCCGAGTTGCAGATATCCTGCAGGTGGTTGGCGGTGATGATCTTGCCGATCGAGTTTTCCGGTCCCGGCGTCTGGCCGCGCGAAAGGGCCGTCTGGGTGCGGAACTTGGTCAGCTTGTAGCCCTGTGCCGCGACATACCAGTCCGCGAGTTTCTCGCGGAAGGCCTGGTCGCCCATGGAGCCGTGATCGCGGGCATAATCCATGATCTCGCCCCAGTCCGGACCGGGGGAGCCACCGACGGCAAGGCGCTCGTTCATGAGCGTGACGAGCGCGACTTTCCAGCCTGCGCCAACCTCGCCGAGACGGTCCTTGTCCGGGATGCGGACGTCGGTGAAGTAGACCTCGTTGAACTCGCGGCCACCGGATGCCTGGTGGATCGGGCGGACTTCGACGCCCGGCTGTTTCATGTTCACGATGAACATGGTCAGGCCCTTGTGCTTCGGCACTTTCGGGTCCGTCCGCACGAGGAGGATACCGTAGTCCGAATAGTGCGCGCCGGAGGTCCAGACTTTCTGCCCGTTGATCACCCACTCGTCGCCGTCTTTCACGGCGCGGGTCTTGAGGCCGGCAACGTCAGAACCGGCGGACGGTTCGGAGAACAGCTGGCACCAGATTTCCTCGCCCATCAGGGCCTTCTGGACATAGCGCTTCTTGTGCTCGTCGGAACCGAACGCAATGACGGTCGGGATGCACATGCCGAGGCCGATGGCGAACGGGCCGGTCGGCGCGTCGAATTTCGACTCTTCCTGGCCCCAGATGACGCTTTGCATCGCGGTGCCGCCGCGGCCGCCCCATTCCTTCGGCCAGGTGATCTGGGCGAACTTGTTCTCGGCCTTGGTTTTCTGCCAGTCCTTGGCCTTCTGCAGCATGTTCACGCGGTCGCGCGTCGCAGGCGCAGAGCCCTTCGGCTGCAGGTGCTTTTCGAGGAAGGCCCGTGCTTCAGCGCGGAAGGCGGCTTCTTCGGGTGTATCGTTGAAGTCCATGATGTTTCCTCCTTAGGCGGCGTTTTTCTGCTCAAGGGCACGCACGAGTTTTTCTTTCCAGACTTTCGGGCCACCGGCCTGAACGGCCAGCAGCTTCGCCCGGCGGTAGTAGAGGTGGCAGTCCACCTCCCAGGTGAAGCCCATGCCGCCATGGGTCTGGATGTTTTCTTTCGAGGCAAACCAGAAGGCTTCCGATGCGGCGACGCGCGCAGCGGCGGCGGCTTCGGGCATTTCGGGAGCGTCGGTCGACAGAGCCCAGGCGCCATAGAAGCAGTTCGAGCGGGCGACCTCGTTCTTCACATACATGTCGGCGAGCTTGTGCTTGATCGCCTGGTTGCCGGCAATCGGACGGCCGAAGGCATAGCGGTTCAGGGCGTAGTCCTTTGCCATTTCCAGCGCGCGGGAGGCGCCGCCAAGCTGTTCGAAAGCGAGCAACACGGCCACCTTGTCCATCAGCGCTTCGTTGAGCGATGCACCTTCACCGGCTTTGCCCAGGCGGACGCCAGGCGTCTTGTCGAAGGTGAGTTCGGCATGACCGCGGGTCGGGTCCAGCGTCGAGAGCGCCTTGCGCGTCACGCCAGCGCCGGAGAGGTCGACGAGCACGAGACTCGCGCCTTTGCCTTCCTTCGCCAGCACGACGGCATGCGTGGCGATACCGCCATCGGTCACCGGAATCTTGGTGCCGGAAACCGTCTTGCCGTCGAACTCGGTCTTGAGGTTTGCCGGGTCCGGATGGCCGGGGCCTTCGCTTGCAGCGTAGCAGCCAATGATTTCCCCGGCGACGATGCGCGGCAGGATGTCATTTTTCTGCGCGTCTGTGCCGGCCAGTTTCACCGCTTCGGTGAGGAAGTAGGCGGTGGACGAGAAGGGGACCGGCGCCAGGACACGGCCCATCTCTTCGGCCAGCACGCACATTTCGAGCATGCCGAGCCCGAGCCCGCCCTGTTCTTCCGGAATGGCCGTGCCCAGCCAGCCCATTTCCGCGATCTTCTTCCAGAGGCCTTCGCTATAGGCCTTGGAATCGTCGTTCAGCACATCGCGCACGACCGGAATCGCGCTCTCGGCTTCGAGGAATTTCCGAGCCTCGCCGGCAAGGAATTTCTGGTCTTCGGAAAAATCGAAGTTCATGGGTTCATGGCCTCCCTGCGCCCCATCCGCGGGGCGTCATTGCTATGTCTGCTGCGAAAATAGCGCGCTTTACGTGCGCGGAAAGCCGTGACCACGCGGAAGGCGCTTACGGGTTTTGCGTAAAATTTCTTCCATCGGCTTCATTGGGGCGAAATCAGCGCGTGACATGCTGCAAACACAACAGGAGCGACCGGATGGCTAAGGCCCTCTTTCACAAAATGCAGCGCGTCTATGTGAAGCCAGTTGGCACATGGGCGTTGGTCGAACGCGTCATTCCCCATTGGGTGAAAGACGTCGATGAGCCGCTGCGCGTGACCTATGAGTGCGGGCTGGGCCGTCCGTTCCAGGCGCACGAACTTGTTTCGGAACAGGTCATGCAGAACTCCGAGATCGGCTTCGACGACGATGATGCGGACGAAGACCTGATGATGGAGCACTGGCGCGTCGCCCGCCGGTCGACCCGTTGGCGTGCCTCCATGAGCGAGCATGCCGCCGACAATCTCGGTACGTTCCCGGTCGTGCTGACCAATGAGGGCGAAGCCGGCGGCTGGCGTGTGTCGCCTGCCGATTTCGATCGCGATCCTGAACGCGTAGAGCACCAGGCGCGGATGATCGTGCACACGCCGGATCTCCTGCGTGTCGCTCGCCGCATCGCTGAATTTTCGATGGCACATCCGGATGAGGTTCCCGAGAAACTGCGACCGGTCACCCGGTCCTGCGCGGCCATCCTTCGCTATGTCTACGAATTGAACGAGGCGCCGGAATCAGTCGCGGCCGAATAGGCCCCGATGGCGCAGGATCAGTACGGCCAGAGTGCCGAGGCCGGCGCCCAGAATGTTCGCGCCTTCATCCAGCAACGAAAACTCGCGGCCTGTCGGCACAAGCAGTTGTGCGACCTCGACCGCGAGGCCAAAGCCAGCCGCCAGCAACAGGGCCAGCAGCGCCCGGCCCCGGCCGGTCCAGACCGCCATGGGCATGGCGAGCGCCGTATAGGCAATAAAGTGCTTTAGCTTGTCGGAGCCTTCCACCGGCGGCAGGTCGCTCGGTGGCAGCAGGGACAGGACGGCAATCAACCCCATGACAGCAAGCGTCACAAAGCCTGCCACACGCCGCAGGGCGGTCGAATTCTTCATCCACGGCATCAATGTAGCTCCTCCGTTCCGGATGACGGCGACCTACGCGCCGCTTTCGGGGCCTCGACGCACCCTTCCGCATTTCCTATGTCCATTGGACTGATTGCCAAGCCCCGGAGTTCCCATGCGAACCGAAACCCCCGTTTCCGTGCACCTTACCGACTACACGCCCTATCCGTTCGAAGTCGAAAAGGTGGATCTCCGCTTCGATCTCGATCCGGATGCAACGAAGGTCCGTTCGGAACTGAAACTGAGCCGCACCGGCAAGGCGGGGGAGGCCCTGGTTCTGGACGGGGAGAACCTGAAGCTTCTGTCCATCGCCCTCGATGGCGCCCCGCTCGACCCGTCCGCGTATGAGCAGACGGAAAAGGGTCTCGTCATCCATTCCGTCCCGGACAGGTTCACCCTGGTGACTGAAGTCGAGATTGTGCCTTCGGCAAATACCGCGCTGTCCGGCCTGTACATGTCTGGCGGCCGGTTCTGCTCCCAGTGCGAAGCCGTTGGCTTCCGCCGCATCACGTTCTACCCGGACCGCCCGGATGTCATGAGCGCGTTCCATGTCTGGATGGCTGCCGACAAGGCGAAATACCCGATCCTGCTCTCCAACGGCACACCGGGCGAAACCGGTGATCTTGGCGACGGCCGCCACTTTGCCGTCTGGGACGATCCGCACAAGAAACCCTCTTATCTCTTTGCGCTCTGTGCCGGCGACTATGACGTCTGGCGCGATCATTTCACCACGATGAACGGCGACGACATCGCGCTCGCCATCCATGTCGACAAGGGCGATGCGGAGCGCGCTGCCTGGGCCATGGACAGTCTCAAGCGTTCGATGAAATGGGACGAGGAAGTCTACGGCCGCGCCTATGATCTCGGAGTGTTCAACATCGTGGCTGTGCGAGACTTCAATTTCGGCGCCATGGAGAACAAGGGCCTCAACGTCTTCAACTCGGCCTATGTCCTGGCCGACGAGGCGACCGCAACGGATGCAGACTTCGAGGCGATCGAAAGCATCGTCGCCCACGAATACTTCCACAACTGGACCGGTAACCGCATCACCTGCCGCGACTGGTTCCAGCTCTGCCTCAAGGAAGGCCTGACTGTCTTCCGTGATCAGAACTTCTCGGCTGACATGCGGTCCCGTCCGGTGCAGCGCATCAAGGACGTGATCCGTCTGCGGGCGCGCCAGTTCGCTGAGGATGCGGGCCCGCTCGCCCATTCGGTACGTCCGGATCATTACGCCTCCATCGACAATCTCTACACCGCGACGGTCTACGAGAAAGGGTCTGAACTGATCGGCATGCTGCGCCGGATCATCGGCGAAGAGCTCTACCGCAAGGGTATGGACCTCTATTTTGAGCGTCATGACGGTCAGGCGGTCACCATCGAGGACTTCTACAAGTGCTTCGAGGATGTCACCGGCGAGGACTTCAGCCAGTTCCGCCTCTGGTATGCCCAGGCTGGCACGCCGGAAGTCGCAATCGAAGAGGCCTGGAACGCGGCAACCCGCGAAATCGAGATCACGGTCAAGCAGTCGACTCCGGCGACTCCCGGCCAACCGGAAAAGCAGCCGGTGCCAATCCCGCTGGAAATGGCGCTGCTGGACGGGGAAGGGAATCTCGCTGAATGGACGACCATCCTTGAGGATGAGGAAGTCACGCTGACGCTGGAAATGCCGGAAGGCATGACCGAGGCGCCGCTCCTGTCCGTGAATCGCGATTTCTCGGCTCCGGTCCGTGTCAAACGCGACCTGAACCGCGATCAGCGCCTCGCCCTGATCCGGGCAGAGACGGATCCATTCAACCAGTGGGACGGTGTCCAGTCGCTGGTGAAGGAAGAAATCCTCGCTCTGTCAGAAGGTAGCCAGACGGAGCCTGACGATGCACTCGTCTCGGCGCTTGCTGGCGCGGTCGAGCGCGCTGCAGACGATCCGGCATTCGCCGCGCTCCTCACGCGCCTGCCGGAAGTCGGCGAAATGTTCCTCGAGCGCCAGCCAGCGGATGCTGTGGCGCTGAACAACGCTCGCCGCAAGCTGCAATCAGCGCTCGCCGGAAAGCTCTCGGGCTTTATCGCGAAGACGCTCGGTAAGCCGACCCCGGCGCCTTTCAATCCGGGAGCCGAACAGGCGGGCATCCGCGCACTGCGCACGGCGATGATCGTGCTGCTCGGCGTCTCGTTCGATCCGGCCGCCGCTGAGACGCTTCGAAAGCTCTACAATAGTGCCACCAATATGACCGAGCGGCTTGCAGCCTTGCGCGCTTACACCGTCCAGAAAGGCGGTCAGCCGAATGAAGCGCTGGCAGACTTCGAGGCAACCTGGCGGCAGAACCCGCTCGTCATGGACAAGTGGTTCGCACTGCAGGCCTCCACCGGAAACGCCGAAACGGTCAAGGTGCTCGCCTCGCATCCGGATTTCGATCTCAAGAACCCGAACAGGGTCCGCTCGGTCGTGGCCACGTTCACGATGCAGAACCTTGCGGCGTTCCACGCACCCGACGGGACCGGTTATCGCGCCGTCGAGGAGATCATTCTGAAGGCCGACAAGGCGAACCCCGCGCTCGGCGCGCGCCTGCTGACGGCGTTCGAGCAATGGCGCATCCTGGAACCCCAGGCAAAGGCAGCGGCCGAAGCCACGCTGAAGCGTCTCCAGGCGGCCGGATTGTCCCCGAACGCCGCTGATATTGTCGCCCGCGCCCTCGGCTAGGGCCTGCCGTTAACGTGCCTGTGGAATTCGTTAACTGTCAGGCAAGGATTCCGGCGGACAAGGAAGATTGAACCAAAATGGCCCGCGGTGCGGGAATGGGGATCTTCTTTGGCTGAAAAGGACGACTTTTCCCAGTCAAATCAAGCTGCTGAGGAGGCCTCTGCGGCGGTTTCAGCGCGCCTGAAATGGACGGTAATCGGGATTGTCGCTCTCCTTGCGGTCGCCATGGGCCTCAAAGCCTGGGACGAGCACCAGAAGGCCGACGTTACCCTGCTGCATTCGCTACAGTCCGAGGCCCAGGCACACGCCGGCCGCGTCGAAGGCCGGGCCGACACGGTCGAGACCGCGATCCGGCTGGTTGCCGACAGCCACGCGTCCCGTTCGGCCATTGCAGCGGCCACGCCGGGTGTCGATGCAGTTGTCACGCTGGCGGACGCGAGCCAGGCTCCGGAAGGCAGCCGGCTGTCGGCTGCGGCTGCGACTGCCGAGACCCTGATCAGCGCCGGTCAGAGAGCGGGCCTGTCGGATCTCGGCGACGTCGTGCTGGTCACCGGCACTGGCCGCAATGCCGTGATCGCGCTGGCACCTGCCGGCACCTGGCTGCCCGCCTCTGGCAACGGTAATCAGGTATCGCTCGTTTCGGGTACACTGCAGGTTGTGGCAGGAGACCCGGCGCCCCAACCCGCCTCCGTTTTCGCGACGGCGCCTTCTGCCCGCTTCGTCAGTGGCGGCGGAATCCAGCGCACAGCGCTTGCCTGTACGGCGATTTCCGGCGGCGGGCTCGCCGTTTGCTCTGCCACGCGCGCCGATCTGTTCACGTTGAATGACCTTGTCAGTCTTCTGATCTTCTCGCTCCTTCTGGCAGCCCCTGTTCTGGCCATCACCGGACTTATGGCGCGCCTCTCGAAACAGCAGGCGGACGGCATCGTTGAAGCGGCTCGCGATGAGCAGGCCGACCGGATCATGGCGACTGTCATGCGCAGCGCCCGCGCCGGCTATTGGGAATGGACGCCGGACCTGACGTCCATATTCCTCAGCGAAGCCTCCAGCGAATTGCTGGGTCTCAGCGGCATGCGCACGATCACGCTCAGCCGCCTTGCAGAACAGGTTCACCCAGACCACCGCGCCCGCGTCCGCGAAGCCGTCGAAAAGTCCCGGGCCATCGGCTGGCTGCAGGTGAGCTTCGTTACGGCCCATCCGCCGCTCCGCTGGATCGAGATGCGTGGCTCTACCAGCGAGACCGAGTCCGGACAGATGTTCGGCGGCATCATGCTGGATGTTACGGAACGCAAGCAGGCCGAGGACCGGGTGAAAGCGGCCGAGCGGCGCCTGCGCAATGCGATCGAAGGCTTCACCGGGCCGTTCGCCCTCTGGGATCATCGCCGCCGCCTGCTTTACTGGAACAAGGCGTTTGCGAACGATTTCGGTCTCACCGATACCCTGCGTCCGGGCATGTCGCACGAGACGGTGACGATCGCTCGCGCCGGTGCCGTGCGGGCCGAGCGGCAGTCTCCTGAAGACCCCCAGACCAAGCTCCTCTGCCTGCCGAGCGGCCGCTGGCTGAAACTGGTGGAACGTGCCTCTGCCGATGGCGGGCTGATCACGGTCGGTATCGATGTGACCGAGAATATCGGCAACGAGGAAGAGCTCCGCCGGCAGAAGGAAAGCATGCGCAAGACCGTGCTCGCACTCGAACGTTCGGAAGGCCGGGCAGGGGAACTGACCCGCAAGCTGACCGAGGAGAAGTCGCGCGCGGAGAATGCCGCCAATTCCAAGTCGGCTTTCCTTGCGAACATGAGCCACGAACTGCGTACGCCCCTGAATGCGATCAACGGCTTCTCTGAAATCCTGGCGCATGAGCTTTACGGCTCGCTCGGCGATCCGCGTTACAAGGGTTACGCGCAGGACATTCTCGCGTCCGGCCAGCATCTGCTCGACATGATCAACGACATTCTCGACATGGCGAAGATCGAGGCCGGCAAGATGACGATCAACCCGCAGCCCATCGATCCGGTCGACCCGGTCGATGCCGCTGTGCGGATGATCCGCCGCAAGGCGTCGGACAAGGATATCGAGATCGTTCTCGACGTTCAGCCTGGCCTGCCGGAGATCGACGCAGATCACCGCGCCATCCGGCAGATGGTGCTGAACCTTGTTTCGAACGCGATCAAGTTCACCAATGGCGGCGGCAAGATCACCGTCGCGGTTCAGCAGCACGGTCCGGACATCCGGGTCTCGGTGACCGATACCGGTATCGGCATTCCCGCTTCCGACCTGCCGCGGCTGTCGCAGCCTTTCGAGCAGGCCACCGGTTCGCGTGACCGGAACTACGAAGGCACGGGCCTCGGCCTGGCGCTGACCAAGTCCTTCGCCGAGATGCACGGTGGCACGATGACGATCTCCTCGATCGAAGGCGAAGGCACGACGGTCGCCTTCACGTTGCCGATCAACGGCCCCGAGCGGGCTGAGGATGATGCGGACGACCGTCACGCCGCTTAGGCGGCTTTACACTGGCCGCTTGTTCCAAACGGTAATCACGTTCCGGGACCCGCAGGTTATTTCGCCCCAGGCGCCCGTTTTCAATTTGGGCTCCAGGCCTTCCAGCCGCTCGTCCACGACATCGGGAAGGAAGCGCGCGACCCCATTGCTCGTGACAACCAGAAGGATGTCCGCGTCCGGGCGGGCTGCCGCATCCGCAAGCAGAGTGCGCCAGCCGGAACGAATCCCCTCGATGTCAACGACCCAGCCGTCCGGAGGGAGTGAGTCTTCTTCCCAGGCTTTCAGGGCTGCTTCGCCGATCCGGGCGACGACATCGTCCTCCGGCACATTTTCATCCGGGCCATAATCCACCTCGGTCAGGAAGGGCAGCACTTCCAGTGCGGGTGCATCGGCGCTTGCGCCAAGAATGGCTTCAGCTGTTGCCCGAGTGCGTTTCAGCGCAGAGCAATAGGCCGCGGCGAAATGCGTGCCGGCGAAGTGCTTGGCCAGCGCTTCGGCCTGGGCCTTGCCGGAAGTCGAAAGCGGCAGGTCGGTACGTCCGCCGACCCGGGTGACCACGTCGCCTTTGTCGAACGTATTGCCATGCCGGCAAACAATGATCCGCCCCATGATGGTCAGGCTTCCAGCGGGTCGCCGAATTCGGCGACAAGGCGTTCGGCGAGCGCGACGTCCTCGGCTGTGTCGATGCCCGGAATGGCAATCCGGTCCGGCGCGACCTCGACACATTGGATGCTCATGCCGTTCTCCAGCAGGCGAAGCTGCTCGAGGCCTTCGAGCTGTTCGTAATAGCCTTCCGGCAGGCTGACATAGCGGCGGAGGGCCTCCAGCCGGTAGGCATAGAGACCGATATGGCGGCACACCGGGGAGAGATCGCCTTTGGATCGCAACGTGGCTTCCTTGCGCATGGCGGGGATCAGGTTCTTGGAGAACCAGAGCGCGCGCCCGTTGGCGTCATGCACCAGCGTCGTGCCGGAGAAGGGCGTTTCGATCTTGTGCACACGGAACGCGTCGAGTGCGCCCCAGGTGAGACGCACATAGGGCGTTGCAGCATCGGCGCCGGAATCCCGTGCCGCTTCCGCCACGGCGATCACGTGGGCTGGCGGTGTGAAAGGGGAGTCGCCCTGGAGGTTGACCACAACTTCCGGCGTCGCGCCCATCGCTTCGGCCGCGGCGAGCGCCCTGTCTGTGCCCGAAGGCAGGGCAGGGTCCGTCATGACGACGGGAATGCCATGATCCCGGCAATGGGCTTCGATCCGTTCATCATCGGTGGCGACAACGCTGGCAGCATCGCCGAGCGCGTCGGCGGCGCGTGCGGCCATGGCTGCCACACGGGAGACCATGCTGCGGCCGGCGATCTGCACCAGCGGCTTGCCGGGAAGGCGTTGGGAAGCGTAGCGCGCGGGAACGACGATCAGTGTACGCATGGAAAATCCGCCTTATGCGCCCTTGCCGGTTGCGGCCGGGTCGTTGCGCAAGCTCTGCATCAGGCCCACGAATGGTACGATCCATTCCATCGCCTCGTCGCTGACGCCCTCCTGCTTGAGGAATTTCGTGAAGGCAGGGATGAACTCTTCCTGACTGCCACACTGGTCGAGCGCGGCTTCCAGTTCGGGCAGTACGATGGTGTTGAAGGAATCTGCGAATTTCTGCAGCTGGCCGGACTTGGCCGTCAACTCGATTGCGACGAACGGGTCAATGTCGCCATCTTCCTTCGCAAGACGGCGGAGCGAGTTGATCATACCGCGGTTTTCCGAGGCGAATTTCCGAAACACCTTGTCGGTCTTGTAGTCGATCCACTCGGAGGTGCACGGCTCAGGCGCCTTGGTAGCGCAGGCAGCCATCGGCACGAGTAGCAAGGCAAGAGCGGCAAGGCGCAGTTTCATCCGAAGGCTCCTGATCGGTATGCTCGTCGGCACCCTAGTGGGCGCCGGGCGACCTGCAAAGCCTTCCTCTCAGGCAGGAAAGGCCCCTGGAGCCGCAACGGCGCCGGGGGCCCTGATACCGGACCGGGGAGGCTTGCGCCCCGGCCGGCCTATTTGTCCGAACCGTCCAGTTCCACTTCCTCGCGGACCTGGTCCCGGAAGGACTGCTTCTCGTCCGTGCAGAGCGACTTGTCCTTCTCGATCACGGCCAGCGTCCGGGCAGACCGAAGGGCCGTGGCATTGCCTTTCACGCAGGCGATCTTGACGCTCTGGTTGCCGTTCGGCGTGTCGATTTTGCGAGTCATGATGCGGGTCTCGCCGTCGGCAAGTTCGGCGTCGCGGCAATCGGAGACAAGGCCGTCGATCGCATCGGAGGTCGCCTCCATCCGGGCTTCGAATTCCGGCCCGAACTTCTGTTCGATGAGGGCATCCAGTTCTGCAGACTTCGCTTCCATCCGGGTTTCGATTTCGGCTGTCATCTGTTCGATGCGCGGCTCAAGCCGTTGGCTCATCGCTTCGGCGCGGGCTTCGGCGCGCGCTTCGATGGCGTTGGTGCGCGCTTCGAGCCGCTGGCTCCAATTTTCCCATTTGGCGCCCCAGGCTTCCCACTCCTCTTCGGACATCTCACCGGTGATGTGCACGCCATCGCTGTCTTTATCGAAATCGAATTCAATCGGCAGTTCGTTCAGTTCTTCCATGAGGGCGCGGAATTCCGGATCATCATCCGGCGAGAAGGCGGCTATGGTCGCATCGGCCGTAATCTGCGCGGTGATCTGTCCGATTCGGGCCCCATCCTCGGCCATCTCGGCGGACAGGCGTGCGATCCGGGCGTCGAATTCCGGTCCGGGTTCGGCGTTCTTGAACGGTTCGCCGAGGATGACGATCTGACGGTCCGCAATGCGCTCGCCGTTCAGGTAGACTGTGCCCCCGTCGATCCGGAGCTCGCGATGTTCCTTCTCGCCGGCGCTTGCGGTGACGGAGGAGGTTGCAGCCAGCGCGAGAGCACCGAGCACCGTGGCGGCGGCCCCGCCAAGCAGGCGGCGGGAGCGGGTCGGGACGGGGTGGGTCATTCGGCTCAGTCTTTCCTTCAGGGCGTGGGTGAGGGGCAGGCCGGCGGCCGCTGGCAGGCGCTCCTGCGCCGCCGACTTCACGGCCTTGATCAGGGTGGCGCCATAGGCGTGCGGAGACGCCGTTCCGGTTTTCAGTACATCCGCGTCACAGGCCGCTTCCTGATCCGTGCGAAACGCGCGGCGGGCGTAATAGGCAAGGGGGTTGAACCAGAGGCAGGCTACGAACAGCTCGGCCAGCTGCAGGGCCCAGAGGTCGCCGCGGCGCACATGGGTCAGTTCATGGGCGAGGGCGGCGCGCTGCTGGATATCGTCATAGTCGGTTTCGAACCAGGCCGGCAGCAGTACGACCGGGCGCACCAGGCCTGTCACCAGCGGACCGGACGAGATGAAGCTCGACGCGATCACCGGAAGGCGTTTCAGGCCGACCTGCTGCCCCACTTGCTGGGCGGTCCGTTGCAGGCGGGGAGAGACGGAAACCGCTTCGCGCCGGACGGTCTGCATGAATTCATGCTGGCGCCAGAGGCTGAGGCCGAAGAAGAAGAGTGCCCCGCCTGCCCACAGGACAAAGAGGCCCGGCAACAGCACGGCGAGTGCCGAGCCGGCAAGCGACTCCGGTGAGGTCAGTCCTTCCGGCATCATGTCCGGTAGGGGGTCCGGATGGATCATGACGGGGGCAGACGGGGTAGCGGCGAGGGCCGGTTCCGCCCGGCCCGATACGGAAGCGACGGTGAAGGTCGTGGCGGGCTCGGCAGCGGTGTGCGCGTTGGCGGGCAGGCGCAGCAGGGGCATCAGCGAGACCGGGATCTGCAGCGGCGGCAGGATCAGGCGTGCCACGGGGATCGCCCAGAGGGCGTAGGCTACGCCAGCCCCGAAATGTTTCGCCACCGGCCGGCGCGCAACGAGCACGATCGCCATGAGAATGGACACAGCCAGGAGCGTCTGAAGGGCGGATGTCGCATCCGGTATGAAAGTAGTGCCGATCATTTCTTCAGTTCCCCCAACAGGCGTTCCAGTTCCTCGATGTCTTCCGGCGTCAGGCCGCGCGAATCTGCGAGATGCGCCACCAGCGGTGCGGCGCGGCCGGAGAAGACCCGGTCCACGAACTGGCGCGCCGCCTTGGCCTTGTAGGCGTCTTCTTCAACGACCGGATAATAGAGGTAGCGCCGGCCATCCTCTTCGGTCCGCAGCGCGCCCTTCTCGACCAGGCGCGCCAGCAGTGTCTTTACGGTCCGGCTGGTCCAGTCCTTCTCGTCGCCGAGCGCCTCATGGACGTCCGATGCGGCAAGGCCCGGCGTCTCCCACAGCACGCTCATCACTTCGAGTTCGGCTGCCGAAATCTGCATCGCTGGGACTCCCCGGGTAGACTACAAGTGTGGTCATAGCGGATGACTACAATCGTGGTCAATGAGAATTTCCGCGGTGCGGCGTGACAAGTTCGTAAGGTGCGGCTTTGATGCAGCGCGCTGTTGGCGCGACTTCAATTCCAGCAAACGCTCCTGTAGGCTTGGTAAACGGTCCCGGGCGGGGGCGTTGAGTGAAGGTAGAGGGTGATGAATCGAACGATGCTGGGAGCGCTTGGTCTTGCGCTCCTCACGACAGGATGCGCCGACACCGGCACAAGCGGTGATTTCGGACGTGTCCTTGGCGACGTTCTCGGTTCGGCCTCCACGGCGCAGGGTCCGCTTACCACCGCCGAGATCGATGCCGGCCTGCGCGAGGCACTGACCGTTGGCACTAACCTCGTTGCCAACCAGCTCGGCCGGACGGATGGCTATTACGGTGATCCGAAGGTCCGCATCCCGCTGCCGAAGACGTATCGGTCCATCCAGACCAATCTTGCCAAAGTCGGCGCCAGCGGCCCGCTCGATGACCTCGAACTGCGGATGAACCGCGCTGCCGAAGCGGCGGTGCCGCAGGGCAAGCAGCTGATTCTCGCCGCGATCCGCGACATGACGATCGAGGATGCGCTGAAAATCCTCAACGGCGGCGATACGGCCGCGACGGACTATCTCCGTGCAAAGACGGAAACCAAGCTCCGTTCCGCCTTCACCCCGCCAGTGCGCGATGCGCTGTCGAAATCAGGCGCATTCGCGGCGGCCGAAAATGTCGCCAGCCAGTATGGCGTCGGCGGCATCACATCGAGCCTGCAGGCGGACCTGACGTCCCATGCGGTCGACTTGGGCCTGGACGGGATGTTCCTCTACGTGGCCGAGGAAGAGAAAAAGATCCGGGAGAATCCGCTCGCCCGGACCACGGAATTGCTGCGGCGAGTGTTCGGGACCCGTTACTGATGCGTCGCTTTGCAACTGAGATGAAAGCCGGCGGGAAGATGGCCGGCATCGAGTTCGGCGATCCGATCAAGCCCTTTGCGGCCGTGTGGATTCACGCCACGGGCTTCAACGCGATGACCTACCAGTCCATGCTGGCGCCGCTGGGCCTGCGTCAGCGCGTGGCGGCACTCGACATGCGCGGGCACGGCCGTTCCACCCTGCTGGCCAAGCCCGGCCGCCTGAAGTCCTGGAACCGGTATCGCGATGACGTGATCGAATGGCTTGAGAAGGAAGCCCCGCACGGTGTCGTGCTTGGGGGGCACTCCATGGGCGGCACAGTGGCGCTGCTCGTGGCAGGCAAGCGGCCCGACCTCGTCAAGGGACTCGTCCTCGCCGATCCGGTTATCCTTCCGCGGAAAGTCTATTTCTGGAATCATGTGTTCCCACCGGTGTCGTGGTTCATGAACCGCAACGGGCTTGCCCGGAATGCGAAGAAGCGCCGGGCCGAGTTCGGGTCCTTCCGTCAGGCGCTCGATTCCTATACCGGCCGCGGCGCCTTCGAATCCTGGCGCGAACCGTTCCTCGCCGACTATCTGCTGGATGGCATTGATCGCGTGGATCACAACCCGGCGCATAGCGAGGACCAGACCTGGCGCCTCCTGTGCGAGCCGAAGTGGGAGTCGGCCACATTTGCCGCCCAGCGCCACCGGCCATGGGGCGCCCTCCGCAAAGTCCGCAAGCGCAAGATACCCATCGTCGTGCTCCGCCCCAGCCGCGCCTCGGTGATTTCGAGCAAGGTCCGCGCCCAGATCATCCTGATGAACCAGGGCCTGATGATGCGGGCCGTGAGGGGCACGTCCCATTTCCTGCCGATGGAGGCCCCGTATGAGGTGCGCGACGCCCTGTCCGCCTTCATTGCGCGCCTTGTGGAACGGTTCACGTTGGAAGAGGATTCCCACGTGGCCCGTTCGCTGAGCGTCCGGCGGCGCCGGGCCTGACGTCAGGGGCAGGAAATACTCAATCTGAGAAATTCACTCGTGCATTGAGCGTGCCTGATTGTTCATGGCCTACCCGGTGCGGTAATCTTCATGGTCTGCAGGTCTGACCGTTTATGATTACAATTGTTCTTGAGTTCCTGACGTCCCAGCCGGTTCAGATCGCGCTCGTGCTCGCTCTGGTGGCGGTCGTGTTCTTCGGCTTCGTGCGGGAGAAACTGCCGGCGGATGTGGTCGCGCTGTTGGCGATGGGTGCCGTCATGGTAACCCAGATCCTCTCCGTGAAGGAGGTTCTGGCGGTCTTCTCAAACCCGGCGCCGATCACGATCGGGGCCATGTTCGTCCTGTCGGCCGCGCTCGACCGAACCGGGGTCATTGCCGCAGCGGGCAGGGGCGTCTCGCAACTTGCGCAGGGGGCCTCGCCCATTGTCGCGATCCTTGCGATGATGCTGGGTGTCATCTTCCTGTCCGCGTTCATCAACAACACCCCCATCGTGGTGATCCTGATCCCGGTCGCGATCCAGTTGGCGCGCACGCTCAACATCGCGCCTTCCAAGCTGCTGATCCCGCTGTCCTTTGCATCCATCTTCGGCGGGACGACAACGCTGATCGGCACATCGACCAATATCCTCGTCGACGGCGTCGCCCAGGATGGCGGTTTGCAGCCTTTCGGCATGTTTGAAATCACCGCTGCCGGCAGCATCATGGCCGTGGTGGGTGCGATCTACATGGCGGTAGCCGGACCGCTGCTCCTGCCGGCGCGGGAATCGCTGGCGGGCCTTCTGCCGGACGCGAGCAAGCGGCGCTTCATCGCGCAGATCCTGATCCCGATCGATTCCGAGCTGGTCGGACGCACCATCGCAGAGACGGGCTTTACCGCCTCCAAGGGCTTCACCGTGATCGACGTCTTCCGCGAAGGCCTGTCGCTGCGGTCGAACCTCAAGTCGATCGTGCTGCAGGCTGGTGACCGCGTCGTTCTTCGCTCGCCGGTTTCGGAAATGCTGACCCTGAAAGAGGCAGGGAACATCGCTATCGGGGCCGCTGCTGACAGCCGGACGGCTTTTGAACCCATTCAGGCGAGCGAGACGGTGATTGCCGAGGGCGTCATCGGTCCTCAGTCTCGCCTTGTCGGCCGTCGGCTGACCGGTCTCGGCCTGGCCCGGCTGTATGGCGTCTATGTCCTTGCCATCCACCGCCGCGGCGAGAACCTGACCCAGCACATGGAAGAGATCCGTTTCGAAGTCGGCGACACGATCCTGCTCGAAGGCCCGCCGCGCGGGATGCGAGCCATGTTCGACGACGGCATGCTCAACAACCTGACAGAGTCTTCAGACCGGGTGATCCGCCGCGACAAGGCACCCATCGCGATTGCGGCCGTGCTGGCCGTGATGGCGCTGGCGGCGCTCGGCATCTTCCCGATTGCCGGTCTTGCCCTGATGGCGGCGGCGCTGGTTGTCGCCTTCGGCTGCCTCAACCATCAGGAAGCCTACCAGGCGATCCGGTGGGACATCCTGATGCTGATCTTCGGAATGCTGGCGCTCGGTGCCGCGATGGAGAAGACCGGCGCGGCCCGGCTGATCGTCAACCAACTTTCCCTTCTGACAGAAGGCCTGGGCCCCCGTGCAACGCTGGCCGTTGTCTACCTCACCGCCATGATCCTGACCGAGATCATGAGCAACAATGCCACCGCCATCCTCCTGACCCCGCTTGCCATCGGAATAGCCGAGTCCCTTGGCGTTGATCCGCGGCCCTTCGTGGTCGCTATTATGTTCGCGGCGAGCGCCAGTTTCGCAACGCCCATTGGCTACCAGACGAACACGCTCGTCTATACGGCGGGTGGCTACAAGTTCAGCGACTTCCTGAAGATCGGCGTGCCGCTGAACCTCGTCATGTTCGCGGTCGGCATGTGGGTCATCCCGATCTTCTGGCCGTTGGATTAAGCCGCTACCAGAGCGGCCGACCGGGAGAGGCGGAGCCAGCGAGCTTCTCCATCAGGCGGGTGAGTTCCACGCGCTCCTCCGGCGTAAGCACCGCCTCCAGCGCCTGCTCCTCCGACAGGGCCATCGGCACGATCTCGTCGTATACGGACTGGCCGGTGCGGGTGAGGTAGAGCTGCGAGCGACGTCCGTCGTCTTCCGAGGCCTTGCGTTCAAGGTAACCGAGCTCGATCAGTCCCGCCACGGCCCGGCTGACCGCCACCTTGTCCATCGCCGTGCGCTGGCCGATGTCGGTCGCGCTGATGCCCGGCGTGTCTCCTGTCACGGCCATTACGCGCCATTGCCAAATCGTCAGCCCGAACTCGCGGTCGTACAGGTCCGCAATACGCCGGGAGATCGTGTTCGACAGGACCGACAGCCGGTAGGGTAGGAACTCGCGCAGGCGCAAGGTGGGTGTCGGGGAAGTGTCGGGCATGGCGGATCCAATTCTGCTTGACGCGACAGCGTATTAGTTACATATGAAACTAATTCTGTCTATCGCATCAAGGAGAGAACCCATGGCTGACCTGTTTGACAACCCTGCAGGGCTCGATGGCTTCGAGTTCATCGAGTTCTCTGCTCAGGAAAAAGGCATTCTCGAGCCGGTTTTCGAAACCATGGGCTTTACGAAGGTGGCACGCCACCGCTCGAAGGACGTCGAACTCTGGCGCCAGGGCGGCATCAACCTGATCACGAACTACGAACCGAAATCGGCGGCCTGGTATTTCTCGCGCGAGCACGGGCCGTCCGCCTGCGGTATGGGTTTCCGCGTGCGCGATGCCCGTAAGGCCTACAAACACCTCTTGGAGCAGGGCGCCGAGCCGGTGAACGTCCAGACCGGCCCGATGGAGCTGCACATTCCCGGCATTCGCGGCATCGGCAATTCGATCATCTACCTGATCGACCGCTATGGCGACGATCTCGATATCTATGACATCGACTTCGAATACCTGCCGGATGTCGAGAAACACCCGGCCGGTGCCGGCTTCACGCTGATCGACCACCTTACGCACAATGTCTATGGCGGCCGCATGAAGTACTGGGCGGACTTCTACGAGAAGCTCTTCAACTTCCGTGAAATCCGCTATTTCGACATCAAGGGCGAATATACGGGCCTGACTTCCAAGGCGCTCACGGCACCGGACGGCAAGATCCGCATCCCACTCAACGAAGAAGGCAAGAGCGGCGGCGGCCAGATCGAGGAATTCCTCCGCGAGTTCAACGGCGAGGGCATCCAGCACATCGCCCTCATCTGCGACGATCTCTATGCCTGCTATGACAGCCTGAAGCAGAAGGGCGTGCCCTTCATGACCGCCCCGCCGGCCACCTACTACGAGATGCTGGAAGCGCGCCTGCCGGGCCACGGCGAGGATGTCGAAGGCCTGAAATCCCGCGGCCTGCTGCTCGACGGCACGACCGAAGGCGGCCAGCCGCGTCTCCTGCTGCAGATCTTCGCGCAGGCCCAGGTCGGACCGGTCTTCTTCGAATTCATCCAGCGGAAGGGCGACTACAAGGAAGGCTTCGGCGAGGGCAATTTCAAGGCCCTGTTCGAGTCTCTGGAGCGCGACCAGATCCAGCGCGGCGTGCTGAAGGTCGAAGAGGACGCATGAGCCGGCTTGCTTCCGGCCTGCCCATGGGCCCGTGGTTGGGGTATCCTGCCAGCGGGCCGATGGGGGCCTGAAGCAGATGAAGGCAGGCAAGATGAGCGACCCGAACCATAAAAAGGCCCTTTCCGTCGGCATGGAGGGTCTGATCGGCGGGATCATCGGTACGGTGCTCGGCGTGATCCTGTGGCGCATGGGCGTGATCAGCATGCAGGCCATTCCGGGTGTCACGGCGGGCCTCGGCTTCGGCAGCTGGTTCAATGCCTGGCGCCGTGAGCGCAAGGCAGAGAAAGACAAGGGAGAATGAAATGACGGCCCCAGCCCCCCTGAAAGGCGTCCACCACGTCGCCTATCGCTGCAAGGACGCGAAGGAGACGGTCGAGTTCTACAAGAAGACGCTCGGCATGGATTTCCAGCTTGCCATTGCCGAGGACCATGTGCCCTCAACCGGCGCCTACGATCCGTACATGCACATTTTCCTAGATGCGGGGAACGGCAACGTGCTCGCGTTCTTCGAGCTGCCGGAACAGCCCGAAATGGACCGCGACCACAATACGCCGGCCTGGGTCCAGCATATCGCGTTCCGCCTCGGGTCGCTGGAAGACCTGATGGCAACCAAGGCGCATCTTGAAAGCCTCGGCATCGATGTGCTGGGCCCGACCCATCACGGCATCTTCAAGTCGATCTATTTCTTCGACCCGAACGGTCACCGGCTGGAACTTGCTGCCGACATCGGCACGCCGGAACAAATGGCGCAGCTCAAATCCGTCGCCGAGCCGATGATCGAGGAATGGAGCCGCACCAAGAAGGCCCCGCGCCACGCCGCCTGGCTCCACGAGAAGATTGCAGACGAATCGTGAGCACCGGTCACCCGGGACGCGCGCAGCGCGATCCGGGACCATGCTGCTGGCATTACTCTCAAAAAAGTTAGAAGGTCCCGGAACACGCAAGCTTTGCTTGCTGGCCGGGATGACAGCCTCAGAGGAACCCCATGAAACTCGCCACACTCAAGAACGGCGCCCGTGACGGCCGCCTTGTCGTCGTCTCGAAGGACCTGACACGCGCCACGGATGCCGCCTCCATTGCGCCGACCCTGCAGGCCGCGCTCGACAAGTGGGACGTCTACGCCCCGCGCCTTGAGCAGTTGGCCGAGCAGGTGGAACTTGGCTCCGTTCCCACCTTCCGCTTCCACGAACATGACTGCGAGAGCCCGTTGCCGCGAGCCTATCAGTGGGCGGACGGGTCAGCCTATATCAACCATGTTGAACTCGTGCGCGCCGCGCGCGGCGACAAGGTGCCCGAGAGCTTCTATTCCGACCCGCTGATGTACCAGGGCGGCAGTGATGCCTTCCTCGGCCCGCGCGATGCGATCCCGCTGAAGGAGGATGCCTGGGGCTGCGACATGGAAGGGGAGGTCGCGGTCATCACCGACGATGTGCCCATGGGGGTCAGCGAAGCTGAAGCTGCAGGCCGCATCCGCCTGGTCATGATCTGTAACGACGTTTCCCTGCGCGGTCTCATCCCGGCAGAACTTGGCAAGGGATTCGGTTTCTTCCAGTCCAAGCCGGCCTCGGCCTTCTCGCCGGTTGCGGTGACACCGGATGAGCTTGGCCCAGCCTGGAAGGATGGCCTCGTGCACCTGCCGCTGCATGTCGACCTGAACGGACAGCCTTTCGGCCGCGCGAATGCTGGCGTGGATGCCACTTTCTCGCTTCCGCGCCTCGTTGCCCATGCCGCGAAGACCCGCCGCCTGTCGGCCGGCACGATTGTCGGTTCGGGGACGGTCTCCAACAAGGACAGCGACGGTGGCGCCGGAAGACCTGTATCCGAAGGGGGGCTTGGCTACTCCTGCATTGCTGAGATAAGGATGATTCAACAACTGTTGAAAGGGGCGCCGGAGACCCCGTTCCTGAAGCCCGGCGATGTGGTGCGGATTGAAATGCAGGACGCGTCGGGACACTCGATCTTCGGCGCGATCGAACAGGAAGTGGTCAGGGCCTGATGGCGAGCAAAGTCTATAATTCGGCGAAGGAGGCCCTCGACGGCCTGACCTTCGATGGCATGGTTGTGATGGCGGGCGGCTTCGGCCTGTGCGGTATTCCTGAGAACCTCATCCTCGCCCTGCGTGATAGCGGCGTGAAGGACATCACGGCGATCTCCAACAATGCCGGCGTCGATGACTTCGGCCTCGGCCTGCTGCTGAAGACACGGCAGATCAAGAAGATGATCTCGTCCTATGTCGGCGAGAACAAGGAGTTCGAGCGCCAGTACCTTTCCGGCGAGCTGGAACTCGAGTTCAACCCGCAGGGCACGCTGGCCGAACGCTGCCGCGCAGGCGGTGCAGGCATCCCGGGTTTCTACACCAAGACCGGCGTCGGCACGCTTGTCGCCGAGGGCAAGGAACACCGCGAGTTCAACGGCGAGACCTATATTCTCGAAACCGGCCTCGTCTCCGACCTCTCCATCGTGAAGGCCCAGAAAGGCGACACCCAGGGCAACCTCGTCTTCAACAAGACCGCCCGTAACTTCAATCCGCCCATGGCCATGGCCGGCAAGGTCACGATCGCCGAAGTGGAAGAACTCGTACCCGTCGGCAGCATCGACCCGGACGAAATCCATCTGCCGGGCATCTTCGTGCAGCGGATCGTGCAGGGCACTTTCGAAAAACGCATCGAACAGCGCACCGTGCGCAAGCGGGAGGGATAATCCATGCCCTGGACACGTGACCAGATGGCGGCCCGCGCCGCCCAGGAACTTGAAGACGGCTTCTATGTGAACCTCGGCATCGGCATTCCGACGCTGGTGGCGAACCATATCCCGGCAGGGGTCGATGTGACGCTCCAGTCCGAGAACGGAATGCTGGGCATGGGCCCGTTCCCGTTCGAGGGTGAGGAAGACCCGGACCTGATCAATGCCGGCAAGCAAACGATCACCACGCTCGATCGTACGAGCTTCTTCGACAGCGCCACCAGTTTCGCCATGATCCGCGGCGGCCATATCAACATCGCCATCCTCGGCGCGATGGAAGTGGCCGAGAATGGCGACATCGCCAACTGGATGATCCCCGGCAAGCTCGTGAAGGGCATGGGCGGCGCGATGGACCTCGTCGCCGGCGTGAAGCGCATCGTCGTGGTCATGGACCATGCGAACAAGGCCGGTGAATCGAAAGTGCTGAAGGCCTGCACTCTGCCGCTCACCGGCAAGGGCGTGGTCAACCGCATCATCACCGATCTCTGCGTGATGGACGTGGTGCCCGGCGGCCTGAAAGTACTCGAACTCGCGCCCGGCGTTACAATGGATGACGTGAAGGCGCGTACCGAAGCCACCCTGGTCGGCTAGGCCGGTCCGGGGGCGTCGTCAGACGCCCTCGACCATGATCACGCGATAATCCGCCGCCAGGAACCGGTGCTTGCGCGCCTCGGTATATTCCGGGCTTTCGTACCAGGCCTTCGCGGCGGCCATGTCGGGAAACGAAAGGATGACCACGCCGTCGGCATCTGGTCCTTCGACGGTTTCATGCGGTCCATAGAAGGCCAGCGGCGTGATCGGATGATCGCCGCGGGCCGCCTTGGCGCCGGCGCCGTATTTCGCCATTTCGGCTTCGTCGTGGAGGCGTTCGCGGATTAGGATGACATAGGCGCTCATGGCTTCTCCCTTTTATCTTTCGCTACCCTCCTGCATCCGCCATCCGGCCGCCGCGCGCAATGCGGAAAGGGTTTCACCTTCGAACAAAAGCGGTTAGGCCTGCCTGCAACCAAACGGACCCGGAACCATGTCGCATTTCTCTGATCTTCAAGCGCTCCCGCCCGACGCGCTGCTCGGCCTGATGACCGCCTATCGCGAGGACAAGCGGGCAGAGAAATACGATCTCGGCGTCGGCGTGTACAAGGACGACCAGGGCAACACGCCCGTGCTGACGGCGGTGGCGAAGGCCGAAGCTCTGATGCTCCAGCGTCAGACGACCAAGGTCTATGAAGGCCCCCGAGGCAATACCGACTTCTGCGCCGCGATCGAGGACTTCGTCTTCGGTGTGGACGCTCCCGCCCGCAGGGAAGGGCGCACGCTGTCCTTCACCGCGCCCGGCGGCTGCGGCGCACTGGCGCTCGGCGCAGGCCTCATGCGCCGCGTTGGCGTCAAGAAGGTCTGGGTCTCGAAGCCAACGTGGCCGAACCATCCGAACGTCGTGAAGGCGATTGGCCTCGGCGTTGACGAATATCGCTATGCCGATCCGGAAACCGGCACCGCGGACCGGGCCGCCATGCTGGAAGACCTCTCCAAAGCAGACCGCGGCGATGGCGTGATCGTGCAGGGCCCATGTCACAACCCGACCGGCATCGACCTCACCCTTGACGACTGGCGCGCGCTTGGCGCCTTCGCGAAGGAGCGCGGCCTCGTTGTCATGCTCGATGTTGCCTATCATGGCTTCGCCCACGGGCTTGATGCCGACATAGCCGGCGTGCGCGCCTTCCTTGCTGAAGCGGGCGAGGCGATGATCTCCTATTCCTGCTCGAAGAACTTCGGTCTCTACCGCGAGCGGGCCGGCTGCTTCCTCGCCGTTGGAGACACGCCGGAAGGCATCGCGGCAGCGACGACGCATATCGCCGACATCAGCCGCGCCACCTGGTCCATGCCACCCGCCCATGGTGCCGGCATTGTCGCCACCGTTCTCGGCGATGCTGCTTTGCGTGCCGAATGGGAAGCCGAACTGACCTCGATGCGGGAACGGATGATCTCGCTGCGCAAGGCGCTGTCGGGCGAACTCGTCCAGCGCACCGGCTCCAACCGGCTCGCCGCGTTGACCACGCAGAACGGCATGTTCAGCCAGCTGCCGGTTTCGCCGGAAGGCGCGAAGAAGCTGCGCGAGGAATTTGGCCTCTACATGCCGGGCTCGGGCCGTATCAACGTTGCGGGCCTGAATCTGAAGGATATTCCGCGCATCGCGGAAATCATCGCAACGGCACTCTAGATCGACAGGCCCTTCGGGGCGATACGCTCGAGTTCGGCGATCGCCTCGGCGGGTGCAGGGATGGCTTTGCGGGCGTCGAGGTCCAGCGTGATGGCTGTCGCGTGGCTGGTCGCCCACGGACGGCCCGTCGCAGGGTCCATGACCCAATGGATCAGGGAATGCGTCTTGCCTTCCACGCCGCCAAGACCGGTATAGATTTCAAAGAGGTCGCCAGCTTCCGGCCAGTCATGATACCGGATCCGGTATTCAAGCACGGCAGCGCCCATGCGCAGGTTGCCGGCGGCCTCGGCGACTTTCTTCCGCCACTCGTGCAGAAGGTTCGGAACGGAATCCGACACTCGGCCGATGACCCATGGGGCGGCCATCCGTCCGTGCACGTCGAGGTGCTGGGGCGGCACCGCGCCCATGCCGATACAGCGCACGCCGAGGCTACGCGGCGTTTCGATGGAAATCTCTTCGCGCGGAAGACCCGGATCGTCCGGTCGGATCGAACGCGGCGCAGATTCCACCGGCGGCTCTTCCAATGCTGCTTCAAGAGCGGTCCGAACATGACGGGCCCAGGGGAAGGGCTCGCGCCCGGCCGTGTCGATATGCATGATCCGCGTGCGGAAAGCAGCGGCCAGCTGGCCATCGACATGGCGCAGCTCCTGGTAGACCACGGCATCGCTCTCGCCGACTTCGATAAGGCAGCCGTGCATGGTCAGAGGCCGGCCGGGCAGGACTTCACGCACGAAGCGGATGTGCTGGTCCACCGGCAGGACAGTCGACATGGCATTCTTGCTGAACGCGTGCGGCATCCCGAGACGATGGGCAAGAACGGCGAGGCCCTCGACCTGCTTCTCGACATAGACGCGCACATTCATGTGCCCCATCTCGTCGCAATCCCATTGATTGCAGCTACCCCGCCAGAGTGTGATCACGCGGCGCAATCCCGGCAGATGCCACGCACTTCCACGACCGCGCGGGTCATCCGGAAGCCGGCCGCTTCGGTTTCCGCGTGCAGGGCCCGGCTTGTCTCTTCCGCGTGCAGCTCCTCGGCGCCATGGCAATTGTCGCAGATCAGGAACACGGCCGAGTGGCTGTGGCGGGCATGGCCGCAGGCGACATAGGCGTTGAGGCTTTCGATCTTGTGGGCGAGGCCGGTCTCCTGCAGGAAATCGAGGGCGCGGTAGATGGTCGGCGGCTTGGCCGAGCCTTCGCCGTCCAGATTGGCCAGGAGGTCATAGGCTTTCGCCGGCTCCTGGCTTTCCAGCAACAGGCGCAGCACCTTGCGGCGGATCTTGGTCATCCGCTGGCCCTGCCGGGCGACCAGCGTCTCGGCCTCGTTCAGGAATGTGTCCACATCCTGCGGGCTGCAGGGCGTGTTGGCGTGGACATGGGCGTGGCTGTGCGAATGGCTCATGCGCCCAATGTCGGTTGTTTTGTCCACAATGTGAAGGGGCCAGTGTGCCGCCGGGGCCACAGCGAAGGGGTGGACGGGCCCGGCAAATCACCTGAGATTCTTGCAAAAGGCGAAATAAGCAGGGGATGTTTGGTATGGAATTGTCGGAGCGTGACGGGCTGGAACTCTGGCGCCGGGCGGTGACCGCCTCGGTCCGCTCCGATGCGCCCGACCTGACCGCGCGCCAGCAGGCCATCCTGATGACCATCGCCCTGACGCCCGGTCCGCATACTGTGCGCGGCCTTGCCGAACAGCTGAACATTGCAAAACCGGCCGTCACCCGCGCCCTCGACGCCCTCGAACGGCTCGACTTCATCAAGCGCATCCGCGACGAGGCCGACCTTCGCAACATATTCCTGGAACGCCGCCCGGCGGGCATGACATATCTTCGCCAGTTTGCCGGCCTTGTTCTTGCCGCAGCTTCCGGCAAGGATCAGGGGGCCGCCCTGCCGAAGCCGTCGCGCAAGGCCTCGGCGGCATAGGGATCACGCCGCGGGGAGACCCATGCCGGACTTCAACGACAAGCGCCTGACGCGGCCCGATGGTCCGTCAAAGCCGGCCCAGGTACGCGCCGGGTCCGTCGGGCTCTACGAGACGCCGCTCCGGGACGCGCGCCTCGCGACCGAGGCCCTGCACGGTGAGGTGCTCGACCTATTCCAGGAGCAGAACGGGTTCGTCCTCGCCCAGTGCCGGCGCGATCGTTATGCGGGCTGGGTTGCGTCCGAAGGCCTGTCGGATGCGATCCTTGCCCCGACCCACCGGATCGCCACCCTGCGAACACATGCCTACGCGGCTCCAGACCTGAAATCGCCCCCGCAGCTCATGCTCAGCCTTGGCGCGCTCGTCTCGGTCACCGGCGTGGAGGGCGACTGGCGCCATTGCGCCAGGGCGGGCTGGGTGCACCGCCGGCATCTTTCCCTGCTCAGCGCCATCGCAGTGGATCCTGCCACTGTAGCGGTGCAATTCCTGAATACCCCATATCTCTGGGGCGGGCGGACCGGACTGGGCCTCGACTGCACGGGCCTCACCCAGCAGGCCTTCGAAGCAGCCGGCGTGCTCCTGCCGCGTGACAGCGACATGCAATTCGCCTGGTGCGGCGAGCCCATTGCGGACTGGCGGGCGCCGGGCGCCCTGCAACGCGGCGATCTTGTCTTCTGGAAAGGCCATGTGGGCATCATGACCGATGCCGAACACCTGCTGCACGCCAATGCCTGGCATATGGCTGTGGCGAGCGAGCCGCTGGCCGAGGCCATTGTCCGGATCGCAAAGCAATACGCCGAGCCCGTGGGGGCCCGGCGTATCAATGTCTCTTCCGAAAGAGGGAAGGTACCGGCCTGGAAGACCGGCGCCTGAGCCTTATTCGTGTGTTTCTTCAGTCGGGGTCGGGGCTTCTTCCGAGAGCGCTTCTTCAGCGGCTTCGGTTGCAGCAGCAGCCGATTCCTCGACCGCTTCGCTGACCGTACCGGCAGCTTGTTCAGCCGGGGCAGCTTCGCCTTCGGCCGGGGCGGCTTCGCCCTCAGCCGGGGTTTCACCCTCGACAGCGGCGCCTTCGCCTTCACCCGAGGCCGCCAGCGGGGCCGGGAACGCCGGAGCGTCAGGCGACTGCGAGGCGAGGTAAGCGATCACGTTGATCCGGTCAGCATCCTTGCGCAGGCCTGCGAACGACATCGAGGTGCCGCGCACGAAGGAGGACGGGTTTTCCAGCCAGTGGTTCAGGTCCTCATAGGTCCATTCGCCGCCGACTGCCGTCATCGCGCCGGAATAGCTGAAATCGGCATGGTGGTGCTTCGCAGCGCCCACGACGCCATGCAGGTTCGGGCCGGTGCCGTTGGCGCCGCCGGCTTCGATCGTGTGGCAGGTGGTGCACTGGCCCTTGAAGGTGCGCTCGCCACGGGTCACGTCGGCGGCTGCCAGCAGGGCGCCGAGGTCGAACACTTCTTCCGCTTCTGCCGTTGCGCCGCCACCGGCGACTTCAACGCAATAAGCGAATTTCGAGCACATCTCTTCCGACATGGAGGCAGCTTCAGCATGTTCCTCGCCATGGCCCTCGCCGCCGTGCGCAAACACGACATCGGAGAGGGTTTTCAGGCCGAAAAGGCCCAGCGCGGTCGCCAGAAGCGCTCCCAGGATCTTGTTGAGACCGAGTTCCCCCATGAGGATGTTCCTTCGAATCTGTCTGGTCATAAGTCTTGGCGCGCGCCTTTTGGCACGCTAACGGGTGCGTCGCAATATAAAGGCTGCGCGACTGGGAGGCTTCCCCTGTGCGTCGCGGCGATCCGACGCAGTAGAGAACGGGATAAGGGCCGGAAAAATGACGGGAAAAATCGCTTACCAGGGCGAACCGGGTGCCAATTCCCACATCGCCTGCAACCAGGCATTTCCGCACCTTGAGCCGCTGCCCTGCCGCACTTTCGAGGACTGCTTCGCCGCGGTCGAGAAGGGCGAGGCCGATCTCGCCATGATTCCGGTCGAAAACACGATTGCCGGCCGGGTCGGCGACATCCATTCCCTTCTGCCGGGGACCAGCCTGCAGATCGTCGGTGAATACTACCTGCCGATCCGGTTCCAGCTGATGGCCCTGCCGGGCGTTAAGCTGGAAGACGTGAAGAAGGCGCGCTCGCACATCATGGGGCTCGGCCAGTGCCGCAAGTTCCTGCGCGCCCACAATATTGATTCCGTGACCGCGTCGGACACGGCCGGCGCGGCCCGTGAAGTGGCCGAACTGGGCGACCGTACCATCGCTGCCATCGCGCCGCGCCTTGCCGCCGAAGTGTACGGGCTCGAAATCCTCGCCGAGAATATCGAGGACGCCGCGCACAACACGACGCGTTTCGTCATTATGTCACGCGACCCGTCCGAGATCGAAGCCGGGGAAGGGCCCGCGAAAACGGCTTTCCTGTTCGAGGTGCGCAACATTCCGGCCGCCCTGTTCAAGGTGCTCGGCGGATTTGCCACCAACGGCATCAACATGACCAAGCTGGAAAGCTACATGGTCGGCGGCAATTTCACCGCGACGCAATTCTATGCCGAGATCGAAGGTCACCCGGATGAGCGTCCGGTCCAGCTCGCGCTGGAGGAAGTCGGCTTCTTCACGCAGATGATGAAACTAGTCGGCGTTTTCCCCGCCGCGCCGCCCCGCGACCTCTAGCAGATTTTCGCCATGTCCTTCAGGCGTTCGCTGACATGGTCGGCGAACAGCTTGGCCTTGCCGCGCAGCTTGCCGGCAGCCCATACGGCATGGATAGGGAGGCTCTGCGCCTGCCATTCAGGCAGCACGCGGACCAGCTTGTTGGTGCCGATGCATTCGGAGACAAGCCATCCGCCCGCAAGGACGATGCCGAGCCCGTCCTCCGCCGCCTGCATCAGGATTTCGCCGCCGGAGGCGCGGAAGGGCCCATCGACCCGTACATCTTCCTTCTGGTTTCCATTCGTCAGTGTCCAGACGGTCGAACGGGCATGCCGGAAGATCAGGGCATCATGGTGTTCCAGGTCCGCCGGCACGCGCGGCGTGCCCTTGCGCTCCAGATAGGCCGGTGAGGCGAAGAGGGCGCGCGGGGCGTCTGCCAGCTTCTTCGCCATCAGGCTCGAGTCGGTGAGTTCGCCGAGACGGAAGGCGAGGTCGACGCCTTCGCCCACGATATCTGTCAGCGTGTCCTCGCCGATCACGTCGAACCGCACGTGCGGATAGAGGCGCATGAAGCTCGAAATCTCCGGTGCGATCACCCGGTGCGCGAAGGAGTGCGAGCAGGAGATACGCAACAGGCCGACCGGTTCGTGCTCCAGTCCGCGGGCTTCCGCTTCGGCCTCGTCATACTCGGCGAGTATGTCGACAGCGCGGCGGTAGAACCGCTCGCCCGCCTCGGTGAGGCTGAGCGCGCGCGTGGTGCGCAGGAAGAGGACCGCGTCGAGCTGGGCCTCGAGGTCCTGGATCCGCCGCGAGACGGTCGGCTGCCCGATGCCGAGATCGGCGGCGGCCTTCGAGAAACTGCCCGCGTCCGCCACACGGACGAACAGGCGCATTGCATCAATCCGGTCCAAGGTCAGTCCCCCATGCAGGAATTGCATGAATGTAGGGGAGGGAGCGCGTCTGCGCGAGGGGAAAGCTGCGCCCGGATCGCAATCTGCCCACGAAACCGTGAGCCATGCTCACAGGCGTTTGCTTTGCCCGTGTCCTCTGTCTTGTGAGACAAGCGCCCAACAGGGAGACGCAAACCATGCTTAACAGGATCAGGAACTGGCTGCCCATCGCCTACAGCCTCATTGCGGCGGCGGTGTTCCTCGACAGCCTTCGCTTCAAGTTCACCAACGCGATCGAGACGCAGGTCATCTTCGGCCGCCTCGACGCATGGGCTGCGAGCTTCGGGGCCGGTGGCCTGTTCGCGCAGACCGGTCTCTTCAGCCAGTATGTCATCGGCTCGGCTGAGCTGCTCGCCTCGACGCTGCTCCTGCTCGGCCTCGTGCCGGCGCTTCGCCGCCTGCAGACGGTCGGCGCGCTGATCGCCGTCGCGGTGATGACTGGCGCGGTGAACTTCCATCTCTGGACCCCGCTCGGCATCGACCCGAACAATGACGGCGGTGGTCTCTTCTTCATGGCGGTGACGGTGTGGATCACCTCGGTCGTCATGCTGATCGCGCGGCGCAGGACTCTCTTCGCCATTCTCGGCGGGATCGGCGGCGTCCTTGTGCCACCGCAGATCGCTGCCACCCGTTCCGAAGCCCGGCACGCCCCTGCCTGAGCTTCGCGCCGGCCGCCAGACCCCCACGCCTCTGGCGGCCGGCCAATCCTTCTGCCCATAGTTCTGAAAGGACAGTTCCAGATGAAACTTCGTTCCCTCCTCGTCGCCGCCGCGCTCGTGACCGCACCTGTCGCCGTGATTGTTCCCACGGCGAGCGCCGAGCCGCCGGTCTATACCGGCACCTTCTCCAGCGTCGCGGTCCAAGGTTACGACCCGGTCGCCTATTTCACCGAGGGCAAACCGGTGAAAGGCTCGAAGGAGTTCTCCACCGAGTACAAGGGCGCGACCTTCCAGTTCGCATCCGCCGCGAACCGTGATGCCTTCGTGGCGGACCCGGTCATGTACGCGCCGCAATATGGCGGCTACTGCGCCTGGGCGATGGCCGACGGCAAGTATGCGAAGGGCGATGCAAACTTCTGGAAGATCGTCGACGGCAAGCTCTATCTGAACTTCAATCGTGGCATCCAGGACAAGTGGAACAAGGACGTTCCTGGCTTCATCAGCAAGGCCGATACGCACTGGAGCGAACTGCAGGAATAAGCGCCGCCATTGCGACGGCAGCGGCTGTTGCGCAATGCGCCTGCAGGCATTGCTGCAGGGCGCCTGACGCCCAAACAGGAAACCCCCGTGCGGCAGGCCGCGCGGGGGTTTTCGATTCCTGAAGATCCTTCTTGTGCGCCACGATCGCATCCGTGACAGGCACGCAAGAAAAAAGCGGATGAGGTTTCCCTCATCCGCTTTTCCTGAAGAAAGTCCGAAGACTTATTTCTTCTTCGCAGCCGGCTTCTTGGCGGCAGCGGCCGGCTTCTTAGCAGCGGCCGGCTTCTTAGCAGCAGGCTTGGCGGCTTTCGGCGCAGCTTTTTTCACTGCCGGCTTAGCAGCCGGTTTTTTCACTGCCGGCTTTGCGGCCGGTTTTTTCGCTGCCGGCTTAGCGGCCGGTTTCTTTGCAGCGGGTTTCTTTGCAACTGCCATTTCCGATCTCCTGTCGTTGGCCATTTCTCAATAATGTGATTCGCGCGAAATCAACTCCAGATTTTCGTCTGTGACACGAGCGGATACACGCCTTCCGTGTGCGGTCAATGACCTTTTTGCGACCAGGCCTTCATGATGTGATGCGCGATGGCCATCGGAGGCGGTCCGAAGATCTCCCCATGCGTGCCGTCGAGGATGCTTTTCATCTCGTCGCGGCTCACCCATCGTGCGGTCTCGAGTTCCTTCTCGTCGATCGTCAGGTCGAACGACTCCGCTTCGAGAATGAGTCCGACCATGAGCGAAGACGGGAAGGGCCACGGCTGGCACGCGATGTATTCCGCGCTCGCTGCATCAGTGATTACGCCAGCTTCCTCGAATATTTCGCGCGCGGCGGCCTGTTCGATCGTCTCTCCCGGTTCGCAGAATCCGGCGAGGCACGAGTAGAATCCCGGCGGCCAAAATTTCTGTCTTCCGACCAGAGCCAGGCCATCTTTTTCCGCGAGCATGATCGCGACGGGATCTGTGCGCGGGAAATGTTCAGCGCCGCATTCGGGACATTGTCGCTTCCATCCGGCTTCGACCGTCGCACTTTGCGAGCCGCATTTTGAGCAGTACCTGTGACTCTGATGCCACAGGAAAATCGACCGCGCGGTCGATGCGCAGTTCGCGTCCATCGCGGGAATCGATGCGGCCGCCGCGCGGAAGTCGCGGAACTCTCCCGTGCCGGCGATCAGCGACGCATCGAGATCGAACTTCTCGGGTAGGTCGAGTGCAAAAACCGGCGTGCCCGACTTGTCTTCGCCGAGAAAAAGTTGCGGCGAACCGGGCGACACGCGCGCCGCTTCCGGTCCGAGCCAGACCAGCGCACTCTCGCGTCCGAAATGCACGAAGGGTTCGCCGTTCCGCATGAGGAGGACGAGCACGTCCTCGCGCTTCATCGCGTCTTCCAGCCAGGTGTCATCGGTGCGCCGGTGTGCAGCGCGGTCGATCGGCTTTGCCGCAAGCGGCATGTCGTTTGAGTTCGTCATTTCCTCGTCCTGAATTGCGCGCCGGTCATTCTTGCGTGGCGGCGATGATCTTCCCGATCACGGCGCGACTCACTTTCAGCACGCTGCCGTGCCGCGATCCAGCAGGAAAGCTGATCTCATCGCTGATGTCGTGCCATGTCACGAGATCGGGTGACGTCATCGCGCCCATGCGATGCTCCATGTATGCATCGTAATAGACATAATATGTATCGCCGATCTTCATCGCGGTCGGCCCTTCCACCCACACGCCTTCCGGAGAGACCGGTGCGCCCGCTTCGCCGAACGGACCGCGCGCCGTCTTCGCCAATGCGAGACGGATATTCTTCTCCGGCACCGGCCGCTTCGTCTCGTCCTTCACGAACATCACCGCACGGTCGTCTTCCTGCAGGATCGTGCCGTCGATGGAAACGAAGCCGCCATCATAGAAGAGGAATGTGTCGGACCAGGTTTCGAAGTCCTTCGTCGTCGCGGCATAGATGCGATGGTTCAGCGGCTTGCCCACGGTCGAGCGGATGTCGCCGCGATCCGCCGTTTCCGGAAACGTATCGGGAATGGAGGACGACCAGAAGACGAGATACTCGCCGCTCTTTTCCAGCCACAATATCTCCGGTGCCCAGGTATTCATCACGTCCGGTATGTTCGCCATGACCGGCACTTTTTCCTGCGCGGACCAGTGCACGAGATCGGCCGAGTGCGCGACGCCGATCGTGTTCTCCCACCAGCCTGTCGTCCACACCATATGATAAAGCCCGTCCGGTCCCCGGATGATGCACGGATCGCGCATCAGCTTTCCGCCGACATCCGGCAGCATGAAACTCTGGTCACCCTTCAGCGCGGTCCAGGTATAGCCGTCTTCGCTCCAGGCGAGGTGCAATCCGTCCTCGCCGTCACCCCGAAAGGAGGAGAAAAGATAGGCCTCTTCCGTCGACGCGCACCCGCCGAGCGCCGCAAGCGCTGCGATTCCGGCCGCCGCCCAACCATTTGCCATGGGGTTTCCTCCGCGCGTGTCTTTTCCGAGATCATTTCGCGGTTAACGGCCGAAGGGAAGAGCAATCAGCGTGGTTTGCCCCCCTGATTCCGGGCGGGTCTCAGGCCTTTCTGACACTTGGGCATAGCCAAAACGGGCCGCTTCCTGTACCGGGCGCGGGAATTTCCCCGTTTCCTCCTCCCGAAAGCCTATCCGCATGTCCACGCCTATCGAGAAAATGCGCAACATCGCCATCATCGCCCACGTCGACCATGGCAAGACGACGCTGGTGGACGAATTGCTGAAACAGTCCGGCACTTTCCGTGAAAACGAGAAGACCGCCGAGCGGATGATGGACTCCAACGACCTCGAGAAAGAGCGGGGCATCACTATCCTCGCCAAGACGACCTCGGTCGAATGGAACGGCTACCGGATCAACATCGTCGACACGCCCGGCCACGCCGACTTCGGCGGTGAGGTGGAGCGGATCCTCGACATGGTGGACGGTGCCATCGTCCTGGTCGATGCCGCCGAAGGTCCGATGCCGCAAACCAAGTTCGTGGTTTCGAAAGCCCTCAAAGTCGGCCTGAAGCCGATCGTCGCCGTCAACAAGATCGACAAGCCGGAGCGCCGCCCCGACGAAGTGGTCAACGAAGTCTTCGATCTCTTCGCCAACCTCGACGCCACCGATGAACAGCTCGACTTCCCGATCCTCTACGGCTCGGCCAAGCAGGGCTGGATGTCGAAACAGTATGAGACGGCCCGCGCCAACATGGACGAGCTGTTCCAACTCGTCGTCGATCACGTGCCGGTGCCGAAAGTGGAAGAGGGCCCGTTCCGCTTCCTCGCCACCACGATCTCCGCTGACAACTTCCTCGGCCGCATCCTGACCGGCCGTATCGCGTCTGGTTCGGTGAAACCGAACCAGACCATCAAGGTGCTGAACCGCGAGGGCGAACTCGTTGAGCAGGGCCGCGTTTCGAAAGTGCTCGCCTTCCGTGGCCTCGAGCGCGTGCCGGTGGACGAAGCCGTCGCCGGTGACATCGTCTCGCTGGCCGGTACGACCAAGGCAAACGTCGCCGACACGTTCTGCGCGCCGGAAGTCACCACGCCGATCGCTGCCCAGCCGATCGACCCGCCGACCATCTCGATGACCTTCCGCGTCAACGACTCGCCGCTCGCCGGCACCGAAGGCACGAAGGTCACCTCGCGGATGATCTGGGACCGTCTCCTGAAGGAAGCCGAAGGCAACGTCGCCCTGAAAGTGGAACGCGCCACCGACGCCGAGGCCTTCACCGTCTCCGGCCGTGGCGAACTCCAGCTCGCCGTCCTGATCGAGACGATGCGCCGCGAAGGTTTCGAACTCGGCGTCTCGCGTCCGCAGGTCGTGATGCAGGAAGGTGCGAACGGCGAGAAGCTCGAGCCGATCGAGGAAGTCATCGTCGACGTCGACGACGAGCACTCGGGCATCGTCGTGCAGAAACTGTCGGAGCGTAAAGCCGACATGGTCGACATGCGTCCCTCGGGCGTCGGTCGCACGCGGATGGTCTTCTACGCGCCGACGCGCGGCCTGATCGGTTACCAGGGCGAGCTTCTGTCCGACACGCGCGGCACCGCCATCATGAACCGCATCTTCCACGAGTACGCCCCGCACAAGGGCCGTATCCAGGGCCGTCACACCGGCGTGCTGATCGCTATGGAACAGGGCGAGGCGGTTGCCTTCGCCCTCTGGAACCTCGAAGACCGCGGTCCGATGATGATCCATCCGGGCGACAAGGTATATGGCGGCATGATTGTCGGCGAGCACACGCGCGACAACGATCTCGAAGTCAACGTCCTCAAGGGCAAGAAGCTCACCAACATGCGGGCCTCCGGCTCGGACGAGGCCGTGCGCCTCACGCCGCCGCTTCAGATGACGCTGGAAAAGTCGCTCGCCTACATTTCGGATGACGAACTCGTCGAAGTGACGCCGAAGAATATCCGCCTGCGCAAGATCCACCTCGATCCGAACGTGCGCAAGCGCTTCGCCAAGTCAAACGCCGACGCCTGAGGCATAAATCAGACACCTGAGCAGCGCCCGGCGGGAACTCTCCTGCCGGGCGCGCGTTCATTTTCCGGCCACAGGATCGTACCGGGAGAACGCCATGTCCTCATTCTCGCTCTACCTCATCGGCTTCGTCATCTTCATCGCCGGTCTCGCTTATGGCGCCTTCCTTCTGGGACTGGCGACCACGTGGATCGCGGTCGGCGCCTTCACGCTGTTCGGTCTCGGCATGGTGCTCGGCGTCGGCAAGACGCGTACCAAAGACGAGTCGCCCGCCAGCGACTAGGCCGCGGCTCACCGGACGGGGCATCGTGGTTCAGGCAGGAATTGCGGTGCCTCAGGCGGGCAGGGGCTGGGCGAGGCGCGCGGCGTTTTCGAGAACGGACGACCACGCCGCCTCCATCAACGGCGACCAGTCGCTGCCCGCCGCTTCCTTTGTCACGTCACGGATAATGTCGAAGAAGGCCTCGAACATGCCTGCGGGCACGTCATAGGTATCATGGTTCACCCGTTCCGACCGGATCACCGTCTCGGCCAGCGTGCCGGGCCCCTCGGCGAGGTCCATCAGGCATTCGAACGCCTGGCTCAGCATCGACCCGCGCACCCCGCCGTCCGTATCCATCACGAACAGGCTTTCCAGGTCCGGATAGGCCGCGAACAGACGCGCATAGACCACATCCGTCACATCCCCGGCCCGTTCCGACAGGAGTTCGAGACTCGCGCTCAGGCCATCGTTGTGTGACATCGCGCCGTTCCTCCTTCAGCGTCTGGTTTTGTGGAGGAAAGAGTGGCCCGGCGCGGCCCACGTGTAAAGGGGCCGCGCCGGTACCGGGTTATTCTGACGCGCCGTTCGCGGCGGTGTCCTTCTTCTTCGCCGGATCGTATTTCGCGAACCAGCCCATGATGTTGTCCGTCTTGGCGATCAGGCGGCTGGGGCGCGAGGCGATATAATGCGGCGAGGACGGCACGCGGACATAGACCGTGTCGACGCCGCGCATCTTGAGGGCGGTATAGAACTGCTCCGCCTCCCAGGCCGGCGTGCGATAGTCTTCCTCACCCACCATCAGCATGGTCGGCGTCACCACCTTGTCGACATAGCGGATCGGCGAATGCTTCAGGAAGGCGTCCGGGTCAGACCAGGGCTCTGCGCGGATCCAGTGGCGGCGCACGACCTGTGCGATGTCGCCGGCGAGTGCCATGGTCAGCCAGTTGATCACCGGCTTCACCGATGCCGCCGCCGCGAACCGGTCCGTCTTGGTCACGATCCAGGCTGTCAGGATGCCGCCGCCCGAGCCGCCGGTCACGAACAGGCGGTCCTTGGAGGCATAGTTCTTCGCGACGAGTTCATCCACGACGCTCATCAGGTCGTCATAGTCGCTGCCCGGATAGTCGAGGTCGATCAGCTGGGCGAAGTCCTCGCCATAGCCGGTCGAGCCACGCGGGTTCGACCAGACGGTGACATATCCCTCGGCGGCATAGCGCTGGATCTCGCTGCCGAAGAAGGGCGAGTACATCGCATACGGCCCGCCATGGATCTCGAGGATCAGGGGGAAGCTGCCATCGGCCTTGAAGTCCGGCGGCAGGGCGACCCAGGCCTCGATCTCGCGCCCGTCCGCGCTCGACTTGACGTGGATCTCCTCCACTTTCGCCATGTCGAGATAGGGCAGGACATCGTCATTGAGCGCGGTCAGTACTATCGCGCCCTTGCCGTCCATGCCGACAGTCGCGACCTCGGCCGGACGGTCGGAGAAGCCGGCCGTATAGGCGACCACCGGCTTCTTGCCGCCGGAGACGGAGAAGCTGCCCTCGGCATAGGGCCGGCCGATGGAGGCGCCGCCGACATTCGTCACCACTTCGGTGACGCCGCCTTTCAGGTCCACCTTGTAGACGCTCAGCACGCCATGATCCTCGCACAGGGCGAGCAGGCTCTTGCCGTCCGGCGCCCAGGCGATCTGGCCGAATTCGAGCGGGAAGTCCGCCGCGATCTCGCGCGGGTTCGACCCGTCGGCATCCATCAGGTAGAGGTTTGCCTGCTCATAGGACAGCGTGTGGTCGTCGAAGCCGCGATAGGCGATCGTCTTGCCGTCCGGCGAGACGGTTGCGCCCAGGTCCGGGCCGTCACGGCTCGTCAGGGGGCTGACCGAATTGTCGGCTAGTTCCACCTTGTAGATCTCGCTCTCGATCGGATCGAGGTCGCGGTCGTCGGCCATGTTGCCGTCGACCAGCAGCGTGTCATTGTCGAGCCATTCCACGCCGCCGAAATCGGTATCGCCGAACGTCACCTGGCGCGGCGTGCCGCCGTCCACGGTCAGCACGAACACCTGGTCCGTCCCGTCCTTCAGGTAGCCGGCGCCGTCGAACCGGAAGGTCAGCTTGTCGATCACCTTCACGCCGTCGTTCCACTTCGCGCCTTCCGGCGGCGCCAGCGGCTTCGCGAAGCTCGGCGTCTCGCCTTTCACGAACATCGAGAAGGCGACCTTCTTGCCGTCCGGAGACCATTCGGCGCCGCCCGGACCTTCGTCGGTGAACTGGGCGAGCGACACGCTGCGGCCGGTATCGACATAGAGGAGACGCAGTTCCGGCTTCCCGTTACTGGCCGACATGAAGAGGATGCGCGAGCCGTCCGGCGACCAGCGCGGGCGTCCGGCGGCGACATCGGTCACGAGCGGACGGTGCGCGCCGGTGGCGAGGTCGATCGTCCAGAGGCTGCCGGTGTCCTTGTCGGTCATCCGATCCATGAAGTGGCGGACATAGACCACGGTCTTGCCATCCGGCGAGACCTGCGGGTCGGTCGCGTATTCCATGTCGAAGACGCGTTCGGCGGTGAAGCGTTTCGAGGGCGCTTCGTCCTTCGCCAGTGCCGTACCGGCGCTTACCAGCGCGGCCACGCAGGCCATCGCAAACAGTTTCCGTTTCATCCTGAAACCCTCCCAGTTTTGAACAAGAGGTCTATTCGCTAGCACGCGCATGACAGGGAGGACAGGCATTTGATAATGGCGGGAAGGGGACGCCCGACTCACTCCCGCTCTTGCGTCCGGCGCGCGGCTTACGCATATAGCCCTCGGGAGGCAGGTGGCGGACGGGCCGCTCGCCAATCGGGTCAGGCCGGGAACGGAGCAGCCCCAACGAGTTTCCGCCCGGGTCGCTCGCCTGTCTCCTTCTTCACTCCGAAAGCCTTGTCAGTGTCCGCCGCCGTCCGCATGGACCGTGCGCAGCTCCCGCGCGTGCGGATTGCCGGAAATGTCCGACACCGAGACATAGATGCGGCCGAGCCGCTTCGACTTCTCCGGCACCGGGTCTGTTCCGAGGCCGGCCGACAGAGCCCGCCAGATCAGTTCCGAACAATAGAGCCGGTCTTCGCTCGCCAGTGAGAAGCCATGATCGAAGGGCAGGCCTACCGCCTCCTCGGCATAAGCGAGATAGGCCGCGCGGGCAGGGCCTGTGAGGTCGACCTCGTAGACGCCGAGATCGGTCACGTCGGACAGGAATTTCGCGAGACTCACCCGGCGCACCTCGCCGCCTTCGCCCGGCGCGCCCGTATCGGCATGGATCACCTCCAGCGTGCCGTCCGGGCCGGGTACGACGATGCCGATATGGCCCCAGCGCTTGTCGCCCAGCGACCATTCCGCCGCGAGCCGTGTGCCGCCACCGGTCTCGGCTCCCTTGAACAGGAGTTCGCCGGGCGCCAGCGGTCCCGCCGCTTCGGGCAGGAGTTCCGCCGCCGCCGGACCGGCCAGGGCTGCCAGGAAAGCTGCTGAGATTACTTGCTGTAGCAAGAGGACATGACCGACTGCCCGGCCGGCGACAGGCTGTAATAGATGGTCGAGCTGGCATCGCTCATCGTCTGGGCCGTGCGAAGTGTGTCTGCGATCAGTTTTGCGTCGCCGGAAGTCATGAATGGTCCGGAATAATCATAGTCATAATCGCTCCAGGCCTGGCGGGTGATGGCGCCGGACGCGCACTCGCAGGTGAAGTCGCCATAGGTGCCCGCTGATTCCGTGCGGGCATTGATTGCCGCGCAATAGCCGTTCGCTTCATTGCTGAAGGATTTGAGATCGCCCGGCACCGGCTGGCCGGCGCCCAGCCAGTCGGCCGGCGGCGGTGTGGCTGCATCGGTGGCGGTCGCGCTGGAGGCCGAGGAGGCGCCCGCATGCGGATTGTTGCTGCCCTGTGCCAGGGCAGGCAGGGCGAGACCAAGGGCAAGCAGCGCGATCAGCGGGGATTTCATTGAGCATCAGCCTTTTCAGATTCGTTTTCCGGCGCGGTTCCGTGCGTCGCCCAACAGGTACGGGCAGACTCGCAGGCACTAGGGGTAGTGAATCCACTCTACCGGGTCCGGAGAGGACCGGAAGCGGGGGCCCGAAATTTTTGCGGATCCTGCCCGGGCAAGGAGTCGCGGACGAAGTTTTTTCCACAGGCCAGATCCCCCATTGTGCTTGGGATTTCGGGGGCGGGGAAAGGATTTGTTAACCAGATTTCCACGGCGAATGTGAAGCTTTCGGGACAAACCACGTTGACCGCATGTTAACCTTCGGACACTATATGTAGTGTCAGGAACAACGGAGAGCGCCACATGTTGGCGTTTGGGGCTGAAGTTCCTATATTTTCAATATACTCGGAGGGCTGCCGCATGTCTGCAACCAACGCCAAAGCTGTGACCGAAAACGCCGCCCGCAAAGGGAAGCCGAAATCGGGTGCGGATACGCAATTTCGCGTCATCACGGCCATGGATGTGGTAACGGACCCGAGTCGCGACGCCCTGCTGACCGATTTCGGCAAGAAGACGCTGGAAGACCGCTACCTGCTGCCGGGCGAGTCCTATCAGGACATGTTCGCACGCGTCTCCAAGGCCTTCGCCGACGACCAGTCGCACGCCCAGCGCCTCTACGACTACATGTCGAAGCTCTGGTTCATGCCGGCGACGCCCGTCCTCTCGAACGGTGGCGCCGACCGCGGCCTGCCGATCTCCTGCTTCCTGAACCAGGTTGGCGACTCGCTTGACGATATCGTCGGCACCTGGACCGAAAACGTCTGGCTCGCTTCCAATGGCGGCGGCATCGGCACCTATTGGGGTAATGTCCGCTCCATCGGCGAGAAGGTCGGCCAGAACGGGCAGACCTCGGGCATCATCCCGTTCATCCGCGTGATGGATTCGCTGACCCTCGCGATTTCGCAGGGCTCGCTCCGCCGCGGCTCGGCTGCCTGCTATCTCGACATCCACCACCCGGAAATCGAGGAATTCCTCGAAATCCGCAAAGCGTCGGGCGACTTCAACCGCAAGTCCCTGAACCTGCACCACGGCATCAACATCACCGACGCCTTCATGGAAGCCGTCCGCAAGGATGAGGATTTCGGCCTGATCTCGCCGAAGAGCCAGCAGGTGATCCGCACGGTCAATGCCCGCAAGCTGTGGCAGAAGATCCTCGAGCTGCGCATCCAGACCGGCGAACCCTACCTCCTATTCACCGACACGGTGAACAATTCCATGCCGGCCCACCAACGCAAGCTCGGCCTCAAGGTCACGCAGTCGAACCTCTGCTCGGAAATCACGCTGCCGACGGGTATCGACCATCGCGGCCAGGACCGTACGGCCGTCTGCTGCCTGTCCTCGGTCAATGCCGAGAAGTTCATGGAATGGTCGAAGGACGAGATGTTCCTGGAAGACGTGTTCCGCTTCCTCGACAACGTTCTGGAAGACTTCATCGAGCGCGCGCCGCCGGAAATGGAGCGCGCCGTCTATTCCGCCAAGCGTGAGCGTTCGGTCGGCCTCGGCGTCATGGGCTTCCACTCCTTCCTCCAGGCCATGAACGTCTCCATGGAAAGCGCCATGGCGAAGGTCTGGAACGAGAAGATCTTCAAGCATGTCCGCAAGGGCGCCGACGCCGCTTCGGTGAAGCTGGCCAAGGAACGCGGTCCCTGCGAGGACGCACGCGATGCCGGCATGATGGCCCGCTTCAGCCACAAGCTGGCCGTCGCGCCGACGGCGTCGATCTCGATCATCTGCGGCGGCACGTCGGCCGGCATCGAGCCGATCCCGGCCAACGTCTACACCCACAAGACCCTGTCGGGCTCGTTCACGGTGAAGAACCAGCAGCTCGAGGAGATGCTGGAGCGCAAGGGCGCCAACACGCCGGAAGTCTGGACCTCGATCCTTGAGCATGAAGGCTCGGTGCAGCATCTCGACGTGCTCGACGACTATGAGAAGTCCGTGTTCAAGACGGCTTTCGAACTCGACCAGCGCTGGATCGTCGAACTCGCTGCCGACCGTACGCCCTATATCTGCCAGTCGCAGTCGCTGAACCTGTTCCTGCCGGGCGATATCTCGAAATGGGACCTTCACATGCTGCACTGGACGGCATGGGAGAAGGGGCTCAAGTCGCTCTACTACTGCCGCTCGAAATCGGTCCAGCGCGCCGCTTTTGCCGGCTCGGAAAAGACCGCCGGCGAGAAGCTCGACACGCCGAACACCGACTATGACGAGTGCCTGGCCTGCCAGTAGGCGCCCGCCGAGGTTGAACGTTACAAGCAGGCGGCGAGGACCGGGACCCGGTTCTCGCCGTTTTCTTGTCCCGAATTGAGTGCTGACCCACCTTGGTTATCGCTAACACGAGTGCTGCCGGCGCAGGCAGATCTTCCTTTTTGCGCCTCGTTTCCGCCAACTATTTCAACAGGTTAACGCCGCATTTGGCCATTCTGGCGCGACACTTGCTCGAAAAATCCATGAAAAAACCGGAGTCTGGAACAAACTCTACAGAAAGACGTTGCAGTACCCAGAATTAATCTTTTTCGAGTGGAAAGTCGTTTGAGGCCTGTGTGGCCTTCATGCTACATTAAATGAACAGTGGCCTAATTCCTATTAACGGTTTGTCCCGGGGAATGAATGCCATGAGAGGTGTGGGTCGAATGGTAGTCGCAATTGCCAGTGCAGTATTGACGATGGCGTGCCAGGGGTGCGTGGCCGTTTCGCCGCATGACCAGGCTCGGATCGAGCCCGCGGTTCCGCCAACCGTCGGCATGATGATGGCCGCGCCGGGCACGGCCGGTGCCATGCCGGAACGCGCCGACATTTCGGTCCATGTCGTCGACGGACTGCCGACCCGCTTCACCGGTACACCGCTCGGCCTTGGCAGCGAGCTTGCCGCCCGCGCCTTCGCCGGCACGCCGGCCGACTTTTCCTCCGGCACATTCGTGACGTCCTCGCTCGCGACGCCGGAACTTACCTGGTCAGGCACCTCGGCGCTGACCGCAATCGCCGCCGAACGTTCCGCCAGCGCCACGTACAATCCGGCGCTTGCCAAGGTCGAGAAAGACATTGCCGCCGAAGTGGCCTTCTCCGCACCGCGTGAGCGGACAGGCCTGAACTTCGATGTCGGCGTCGCGCCCCGTATCGCCGTGCGCGAGGACGGGGAAATGCTGACCCAGCGCCTCGGCGGTGAAGTCCGGATCGGTCAGGACTTCAGCCTGCTCGACTCCAATGGACAGCCGCAGGGCTGGTACCTGTTCGCAGGTGCCGATGGCGAAGCGCTCATCTGGGATGCAGACCGCAGCGGGTTCTCGCCGCGTCTCAACGACATGACGATCACCGACCAGGTCACCGTGGGCGACCTGCAGGCCGGTGTCTCGATCCAGCGCGCCGGCGGCCAGCTGTCGCTGTCCTATATCCGCCGCGAAGTGAAGTATCGCGACCGCAATGGCGGCTTCAGCGAGAATGAAGATTTCGCAGGTGTTAGTTTCACGATGCGCCGTTAGGTGCTAACGCACGGGCCATGAAACTGGCCCGTTTTGAGACACAAGCTGGAACCGGGGCCGCGCTGTTTGCTGCGGCCCTTTTCTTTGCGGCACCGGCGGCCGCCGAAACCGGTTCGGACGAACCCGTTGCCCCGCGCAAGCCGGGCACCTGGTCACTCACCACCGAGAACGACGCCTTCGGCAGCGGCTCGGACCGGAACTATTCCAATGGCATCCGCCTCGAACATGTCTCGGCGGCAGACAAGGTTCACCCCGGCCTGAAATGGGTCGCCGCGCGTCTGCCTTGGATCGACGTCGAGCGGACGGACCTGCGCCAGGGCTTCGGCATCTCGCACGCGATCTTCACGCCGGAAGACATTCATGCCGCGACGCCTGATCCGCTCGACCGGCCCTATGCCGGCTGGCTTGCCCTGTCGTCCACGATCGCCGCCACCGATCTGGAAGACGAGGTTCAGGATACGCTGCAGGTCAATCTCGGCGTGGTCGGCCCCTCGGCAGGCGGCGAGTTCGTGCAGAACAACTGGCACAAGATGCTGGGCATTCCGGGCGCTGACGGCTGGGACCACCAGCTGAAGGATGAGCCCGGCGTCGAAATCATCGCCCAGCGCCTCCAGCGGATCGGCAAGGCGCAGCTGCCCTTCGGCCTCGAAACCGATGTTGCCGGTCATGTCGGCGTCGCCCTCGGCAATGTACGCACCTATGCGAATACCGGTATGACCGCGCGGATCGGCTGGGATCTCGATTCGGGTTTCGGTCCGCCGCGGATCCGTCCGGCGCTCGCCGGGGCAGGGGAGTTCATTCCGGGCACAGCGGAAGACCCGCTCGGCGGCTATTTCTTTATCGGCGTCGACGGCCGCGCCATCGCGCGCGACATCTTTCTCGATGGCAATACCTGGCGCGACTCGCCGCGGGTCTATGACCGGCGGGATCTGGTGGGCGATCTCCAGGCTGGGCTTGCCATCCATTATCGCGACGTGCAGGTCGCCTTCACCTGGGTGACGCGAACCGAACAGTTCGCCTACCAGCGCGGGCCGCAACAGTTCGGCGCCGTCTCCATCTCCATCGCCCACTAGGACCTGTCGTCAGGCATCGTGCCGCTGCGCCAGCAGCCAGGCCCGCATGGCTTCGTCCCTGGTCAGGGCGGCGGCACGTTCGAAATCCTTGCGCGCATAGTCGATCTGCCGGGCCGCTTTCATCGCATGGCCCCGCACAGCCCAGAAGGGCGCGTGGTGCTCGATCTGGTCAAAGGGCGTGTCGCCCAGAAGGTCGAGCGACTCGCTGACCCTCCCGGCACTCAGCAGGGCCGCGGCATGGCCGATCCGTGCCCCGACAGTTGGCGTAAAGGTGCGCAAGGCGCCGTACAGCTGGCAGATCATGTTCCAGTCCGTCTCGCCGGTTTCGCGCCGCGCAACATGCACGGCCTGGATCGCAGCCTCCAGCTGGAAGCGCCCGTGCGCGTGCATCTTGCCGGCCTCGGTCAGCAGCGCCGTCGCTTCCGCGATGCGCGCCGTGTCCCAGAGCGAGGTGTCCTGCCGGCTCAGCTGCACATAGCGGCCCTTTGCGTCGCGCCGCGCCGATCGGCGGCTTTCGCAATAGAGGATCAGTGCCAGCAGGCCTTTCGCTTCGGCATCGTCCGGTGCAAGGCGCACCAGGCAGCGCGCCAGCCACTCGGCTTCCGCCGCGAGTCCCGTCACCGGGTTCGCCCCGCCGGGCACATCCTCCCAGCCGCTGGCATAGGCGGCATAGATCGCGCGTTCCACGGCCGCCAGCCGCTCCCGCAGGATATGGTCCGGGGGCAGGGCGAAGGGCACGTCCGCCTCCGCCAGCCGCCGCTTTGCTCGCGTCAGGCGCTGGGTCACGGCGGCCGACGTCTCCAGCGTCGCCTGCGCAATCTCCTCCGCCGTAAAGCCCAGCACGGCCTGCAGCATCAGCGCCGTATGCGCTGCAGCGGGAATGGCCGGGTGCGCGCACAGGAACATCAGTTCCAGCCTGCGATCTCCGGCCTGGCTTTCGTCCGTATCCATCGTCCCGGCCTCGTCCAGCAGGGGACCTTCGGCGGCGGCATGCTGCACGGCAGTCCCGGCGCGGCGAACGGCATCCACGATCCGCCGGCCGGCCGCCTTCATCAGCCAGGCTTCGGGATTGTCCGGCACACCTCGCTCCGGCCATGTGGTGAGCGCGCTCGCGAAGGCTTCGGCCAGCGCATCCTCCGCCAGGGCGAGGTTGCCGCATCGCGCGGTCAGCCGGGCGACCAGCTTGCCATAGCACGCGCGGGCGGCCCATTCGGCCGCCGCACGTGCCGGGTCGGCGTCTGCGTCAGCCGGGCTCATGATCGGGAACGGCGCGGATCTCGATCTGCCCGCCGCTCCTGTGGGTCGGGCATTTCGTGGCCCAGGCCTGCGCCTCCGCCATCGAGCCGGCGTGGATGACATAGAACCCGCCCAGCTGTTCCTTGGTGTCGGCATAGGGGCCGTCCTGGATCTCGCCCTTGGGCATCAGGCGGCGGGCGGTGGACACCGGGTCCAGCGGCATGCCCGTGACATACGCCCCTGCGGCGCGCAGCTCGGCCGCGAAGGCCATGTGCGCCTCCATCACCTTGATCTGCTCGTCTTCCGGCAGGCCATGGAACTGGGATTCGTTTTCGTACAGCAGCAGGGCGTATTGCATGGGGTCGTCTCCTTCGGACCATGTTCTGGCACAGGCTTGTCCTGTGCCATATCCTGAAGACGCGCGGCCGGCTGCGATTCAGACATCCTGCGAAAAAAATCTTCAGTCCTGTCAGCGGGCTGAAAGTATACGTACCATCAGTATCTTTTCGGCGCGCATATTTTCTACAATACTCAATAAAAGATGGGCTTTCGTGGCGTCCTCATATACATACCACCCCTAAATGACGCCCGGCGCGGATGAGGGTGTTCTTGTCTGCCCGCGGCGCCCGGCGCAGACTGACCTTCAAAGAATACGGGGAGAGGAACCCATGAGACAGACCGCCCTCGCGCTTGCCGCGCTGATCAGCCTTGCCGCCTGCGGGAAACCCGCCGCGACACCGAAAGTGGACGAGGCGCCGCCCGCCGGCGTCGCCACCGAAGCCACCAAGGCGGCGAACGCCGCGCTTGCCGAACGTCTCCCGCTCGACCAGCCGGGCGATTTTGAAGACGCAGGCCACGGCCTGCTCGCCCAGATCCAGGACGATATCGTCGACGAGAACGGCAAGGTCGTCTGGTCCGTCCACGCACAGGATTTCATCACCGGCCCCGCGCCCGACACGGTGAACCCCTCGCTCTGGCGCCAGCAACAGCTCCTGCGCGAACATGGCCTATTCGAGCTCGAAGACGGCCTCTACCAGGTGCGCGGCTATGATCTCTCCGTGATGTCGGTCATCCGCGGCAAGACCGGCTGGATCATCGTCGATCCGCTGATCTCGAAAGAGACCGCCGCCGCCGGGTTGAAGCTCGTCAATGACACGCTCGGCGCGCGTCCGGTCACCGGCGTGATCTACACCCACTCCCATATCGACCATTTCGGTGGTGTGCGCGGCGTGATCTCCGAGGCGGATGTGGCTGCGGGTGTGCCCGTGCTCGCGCCGATCGGCTTCACCGAGAACGCCATCTCCGAGAACCTGCTGGCCGGCAATTACATGTCGCGCCGGGCGATCCTGATGTTCGGCCGGACCCTTCCGAACGGCCCGACCGCGCAGGTTGGCGCCGGCCTCGGCCCGGCCACGTCTGCCGGTACGGCTGGTTTCATTCCGCCAACGGAGGAAATTTCAGGACGCGGCACGCGTCGTGTGGTCGATGGCGTCACCTTCGAATTCATCGATGCCGCAGGCACCGAGGCGCCGGCCGAGTTCATGTTCTACCTGCCTGAATATCGCGCGCTCTGCACCGCGGAAGTGGCCACTGCTACCTTCCACAACGGCCTCACCCTGCGCGGGGCAAAAGTGCGGGACTTTCTCGAATGGAGCCGCGTGCTCGACTACGTGCTGACCAATTATGCCGGCAAATCGGACATCTCCTTCGCCTCCCACCACTGGCCGACCTTCGGCACTGGGAATATCGAGGAATACCTGCGCGGCCAGCGTGACGTCTATCGCTATGCCCACGACCAGACCGTGCGCCGCGCCAATGCCGGCGAGACCCAGTTCGAAATCGCCGAGGAGATTCCGGAGCCGGACGTCCAGGCAACCCATTTCGATACACGCGGCTACTACGGCACGCTGAACCACAACGCCAAGGCGGTCTACCAGTACTATTTCGGCTGGTGGGATGGCGTTCCGGCCACCTACAATGCCTGGCCGATGGAAGAGCGCTCCAAGCGCATGGTCGCCCTCGCTGGCGGCGAAGAGGCCGCGCTTGCTGCGGGTGAGAAGGCGTTCAACGAAGGCGACTATCGCTGGGCCGCCGAAGTGTTCAACGCCGTCGTCTTCGCCAATCCGGAAAACGAGCTGGCGAAGCAGTGGCTGGCCTCGACCTACGAGCAGCAGGGCTTCCAGGCGGAATCCGGCGCGTGGCGCGACTACTTCCTCACCGGTGCTGCCGAACTCCGGCAGGGTATCCCGGAGGAGGGCGATGCCCGGGTCGCCAGTGCCGAATTCCTGGCTGGCGTGCCGACCGTCGAGCTCTTCAACGCCCTCGCCGTGCGCTATGCGCCCGAGAAGCTGCAGCGTGACCCGTTCACCCTGAACTTCGTCTTCCCCGACACGCAGGAAACGCTCCTGCTTGATGTCGGCAAGGCGACGGCATTCCCGCGCGCGGGGGCTGCGTCCGGTTCGGCTGCGGCCACGCTGACCATATCCCGGGCGGCGTTCAACGACCTGATCCTGCGGACACGGAGCTTCCAGGACATTGCCGGGGCCGGCGAAGCCAAGGTCGAAGGCGACCCCTCCGCGTTGCTCGCCTGGTTCACGACCCTTGAAAGCCCGCCCTTCTGGTTCAACATCGTCGAACCGTAAAACGTGCGCCGGTCCGCAGCCGGGCTGAAACATCCTCATTGCGGACCGGGCCGGCGCGGCCCATATCTTCGGAACTGCGTGACTGCCAAGCACGGCTTCTGAAAGGCGTCGCACACTTATGCTTCCCGACCTGATCTCCGCGGAATTCATCCAGGCCTTCTTCGCTGTGGTGGCGATCGACCTTGTCCTGGCGGGCGACAATGCGGTGGTCATCGGGCTCGCTGCGGCGGGCCTTGAGAAGCAGCAGCGCGGCAAGGCCATCCTGATCGGCATCATTGCGGCCACCGTGCTCCGCATCGCCTTCGCGCTCGTCGCGGCCGAGCTTCTCCTCATCGTCGGCCTCCTGTTCGCCGGCGGCGTCCTCCTCCTCTGGGTCGCGTGGAAGATGTGGCGGGAGCTCCGGGAAGGGGCCGGTCACACTGCCGAGGAAGCGCTGGCGGGCGAAGACCTCAATGCCGACGGCACAATCGCCGGCCGCAAGCCCGGCAAGACCCTCCGCCAGGCGGTGGTCCAGATCATCCTCGCCGACGTCTCTATGTCGCTCGACAATGTCCTGGGTGTTGCCGGTGCAGCCCGCGAGCATCCAGTTGTGCTCGTGTTCGGCCTGTCCCTGTCGATCCTGTTGATGGGCGTTGCCTCGACGTTCATCGCGAAAGTGCTGAACCGCCACCGCTGGATCGCCTTCGCCGGCCTCGCCGTGATCCTCTACGTCGCCCTGCACATGATCTGGGAAGGCGGCCACGAACTCTGCGTCGAAGGCCTGCCCATGCTCGGCCTCGACACCCCCCGCGCCTGCCGCCTCCACTAGGGCAGCGCGTTCCACGCCAGAATTTCTTTCCGTTCCACCCCCGCGCGAATTGACAACGCCGTTTCGCCGGAGAAGATCGTTCCGGAGGAGAAACGAGGGGGAAGCGATGGCGGACGGTGAGGGTGAACCGCCGGACGGCAGGTTGGATGCAGAGCTTGGCGCTCTCGGCGAAGCAGACCTGCGCACCGGCATCTGGGAGCGCATAACGGCTTGGCGACATACCGGCTTTCTGACTGTCTTTGTGCTGGCGGCAATGGCCCTGACGGCCGTTGTCTCCTGGCACACGTTTTCCGGCCAGCCGATTCTGGAAACGCAGGACGCAAAACTCTGGTTTCTCAGCGCAGCCATCCTGTCACTCGTGCCGCTCGCCCTGCTGCTGCGCGACTCGCGGGACAATTTTGCGCACGGCCCCTCGCTGCGCCTGCCGGTCCTCAGCCTCACCCTGCTTGTCGCGCTCGCGGGCGGGCTTGCCGCGGCAAGCGTGCTGGAGCTTGGCCTTGGCTATACCCCGCCGGAGCTGGCCTGCGTCTTCGCGGTGCTGACGCTGGTCTTTGTGCCGCTTGTCTGGAACGCAGCGAACCTCGCCCGTTTCCAGGCGGAAGAGCGCAGCAAGACGGATGTCGCCCTTGCCAATATCGACGGCATGAGCGACTCCCGCGACGCTGAAGCTATGGGCGCCCTCGTCGCCACGCTCGTCGTCGGCGGCATCATCGCCTTCGCCATCTGCGCGGGGATCTGGAACGAGACCGTCTCGTTCGACAATCTCATCGGCATCGGCGTCGGCTTCTTGGTGGTCGGGGCGTTTGCGGTGGTCGTGTTCATGGACCCGCTGTCGGACCTTTTGCCTGTGAAATGGCTGAGCCGGGTATTCGGCTGGGCGGCGCGGGCGGCGCGTCCGCTGGCCGGCTTCTATGATGCCGTGGACACGTTCCTTGTACGTATTGTGGCAGTCATGGCCGGCATGGAACACCGTATGGTCGCAGCACGATACCTGATCCTCGGCACGATGCTCGTCTGCTTCTGTGTGCTCGGCTGGTACCTGCCACCGGGCTGGGGCCTTCTCCCGTGCGCGCTCGGCATCCTGACGGCGGTGTCCGTCTCGCGCCTCTGGAGCTGGGTGGAAGACGACCGCGCCCTCGCCGCGCTGACGGACTTCAAGCCCAGCACGCCTTACCGCACGCCCATGCGCGAGGATTATCGCGACGAGACCCTGCTCGGCTTCCTCTTCGTCTTCTTCCTCATCCCCGTGATGATGAACGACGCCCATCGCAGCGGCCTGTTCGGTGCGGACATGTTCAACCTGCCGAAAGGGGAGGCGACGCGCTTCCTCGACTGGTTCGGCTATTTCGGCGTGACCCTGATCAAGGCGGTGCCGATTGTCGACTGGGCCGAGATCTACAATTTCGGCCAGCCTCCCACGAACGGCACGTCGGACCTCATCTCGATGAACTCCGTCGCCTCGCAACACGCCGTCTTCATGGCTCGCTCCACGGTCGATCTCGTGCTGATCGCTTCGCTGCTGCAGGCCATCTCCATCACCGGCCGCAACCGCCAGCAGAAGCGGCTCTACAAGGCAGGGACGGACCGGGCGAACCGGTATCGGCCCGGTCTCATCGACCGGCTCGATACGTTCGTGGAGCGTACCGAACTGAAGCGGGCCTATATGGCGGTTCTGAACCGCGACACGCCCTGGCCGGAGAAGAGCACGACTGCCGAAATGGCGAACAAGCGCCATTTCGACCTGAGCAAGCTGTCCCAGCCGGGCCTTGTCGACTTCCGCCGTTACAATGCCGACCGCCTCGCCCAGCTCCACGGCGAGCTGAAGGACCCGGTCGCCCGCGCTTTCATCGCAGCAATCGCCTATGAGCGTCCGGATCTGGATCTTGCCCCTCGTCTCGTGCTTCTGGACAATCTTGCAGAGAAGGGCGCCCCGGAATCGGAACTTTACACACTGCTTGATCGTGTCGAGATGGACCTCGCCGACAACGCAACTGCTGTCAGTCTGAGTATTGAGGTTCTGCGCTCCATTCTTTTCCATACCGCGAAGCGGGCTGGTCTGAAGGAATTCAAGCATCGCGTCATCGAGTTGATGAAACACTGCCAGCCGGGCAGGGACGTGATCGAGGCACTGGCCGATGTCGCCGGCCGGTCAAACCCGGACAGTTACCAGTATACTCGCCGGTCTGCGGTTCAGACGATTTGCGAAGTTGCTCGCAAAGGACGAGACGCGCTCGACATTCGCTTCGCAATTGGAGTTCTCAATGAGCTCCGCGGATACAATATGGGGGCGGGAGTCTTGGCCCAAATCAATGAGTGCATTGGCGGGCTGGAACGATTGCTCCAGACACTCGACGCTTAATTCATCTGGCCCCGGAAGAATTCCACGATCATCGGGCCGTATTTGTCGCCATTGGCGCCGAGGCGTTTATTGAGGCTCTTGTGGCTGCGCTTCTTCGCCTCGATGGCCTGTGCCATGTAGCCGTTCTGGCGCAGCGTCGCGGCCAGTTCCTTCGCCTTCGCCGGCGAGACGGCGCGGTCGACATAGAGCAGCAGCATTGGCGGGATATGCCGCCCGTCGATCACCTGCAGCGTCGGTGACGCGGCGCGCCAGGTGGCTTCGCTGTCGCCGAAGATCGGCCGGTAGAAGCGCGGCAGTTCGCCATTCTTCTCGCCGGTCGCCACGAGATTGTAGGCCGCGCCATCCAGCGGCACCGTGCCCTTGATCACGTCGAGGTCGAGCCCCTTGGCGCGGAGGTATTTCGGGTCCACCGACACGAGCGCCACCGAATGCGCACCGGCCGAATGACCCATGAGGAAGATCCAGTTCGGATCGCCGCCATACGTGCCGGCATTCTTGTGCACGAAGGCGATCGCCGAGGCGAGGTCTTCCACCGCGGCCGGGAAGGGATGGTCGGGCGCCAGCCGGTAGTTGATCGAGATGAAGACGAAGCCTTGCTCTGTGAAGAAGTGTGCCTGGTCCGGCCCGATGGCGAGCTGCTTGTTGCCGACGGTCCAGGCCCCGCCATGCGCCATGATGATGACCGGCGCCTTTTTCGCGCCGTCGGGCGCATAGATATCCATGGTGAAATTGCCGTCGCCGACGCCCGGCATGTGGTCGTAGACGACGTCACGGTAAACCTTGGCCGAGGCCGGGGCGGCAAGCCCGGTCCAGGCGAACAGGCAGAAGAGAAGAGCACTCAGGATACGCATGGCGGCCTTTTCCCATACAGTGCGCCGGCTTGGAACGCCATCCGGCAGCATTTCCGTTGTTTCTTGCTGCACTGTAACGTCTTTCCTTGGAATATGCGGGCGCGCTCCGTTAGGATGCAATTGTGTCGGCATATGGGCTGGCGCAGCGGCAGACGGGGTACAGGCGCATGCATGAGGGAAGTCACGAGATCCTGATCAAGGACGCCCTCGTTTTCCTCCTCGCTGCCGGCCTGGTCGTTCCAGCCCTTCGCGCCCTGAAACTGCCCGCGGTGGTCGGTTTCATCCTGGCCGGCGTTGCGCTCGGTCCGTTCGGCCTCGGCGCGCTCAGCGACACCTGGGCTCCGCTCGGCCTGTTCACCATTGCCGAACCCGAAGCCGCCGGGCCGTTCGCGGAACTCGGCGTGCTCTTCCTTCTCTTCCTGCTCGGCCTCGAACTGTCGGTGGAACAGCTCTGGTCACTGCGGCGCATCGTGTTCGGGGCGGGCTTCGTGCAGGCGGCGGCCAGCGCCATCATCCTGGCACTCGTGGCGATCGGTTTCGGGTTCGACCTGACGGGCGCCATCATTGTCGGCCTCGCCCTCGCGCTCTCGTCCACCGCCATCGTCATGCAGATGCTGACCTCCAGCCACCAGGCGTCCAGCCCGGTCGGGCGCACGGCGCTGGGCGTGCTCCTGTTCCAGGACATCCTGGTCGCCCCGATCCTGATCTTCGTGGGCTTCGCCTCGTCCGATCAGCGGGGCAATCTCGGCACCGTCCTTCTGGAAGCCGTGATCCAGGGTGTCCTTGCGGTCGGCATCCTTCTGCTCATCGGCCGTTTCCTGCTGCGCCGCCTGTTCCAGCTTGCCGCGAATGCCGGCGGGCGGGACTTCCTCATGGCGATCACCCTGCTCACCGTCGTGGGCGCCGCCGTGCTGACCGCCAGCGCCGGCCTCTCCATCGCGCTCGGGGCCTTCCTCGCGGGCCTGATGCTGGGCGAGACCGAGTTCAAGCACCAGACGGAAGTGGACCTCGAACCCTTCAAGGGCCTGCTGCTCGGCCTCTTCTTCATGACGGTCGGCATTGGGCTGGACCTTGCCGTCATCCTCGACCAGTGGCCGCTCGTCCTGGCCGGCCTGATCGTGCTGCTCGCGGTGAAATATGCGGTCGCGTGGGGCGCGGTGCGGATCTTTGGACGCAGCGCCGGCCTTGCGACCGAGTCGGCTTCGCTGCTCGCCCCGTCCGGCGAATTTGCTTTCGTCGTGCTGGCGGCGGGCGTTGCGGGCGGCGTGGTGACCGGATCGCAGGCGACGCTCGTCTCGGCCGTCGCAGGCCTCTCCATGCTGCTGATCCCCGTCACCTGGCGCTACGGCCGCAAGCTCGCGATCCGCGCCGGCCGCAACGAGGAGGGGCACAACGCGCTGCCCGCGAACAAGGCCGAGCTTGAGGACCATGTCATCATCGCGGGCTTCGGCCGGGTGGGGCAGTCGGTCGCCCGCATTCTCGACGCCGAGAACACACGCGTCGTCGCGCTGGACAGCCGGCCAGGCACGGTCGCGCGCCTGCGCAAGGAAGGCTGGAGCGTCTATTTCGGCGACGGCGCCCGCAAGGAAATCCTGCGCAAGGCCGGTCTCGACGGCGCGGCCATGGTCGTGGTCACGCTCGACGACCCGCAGGCCACCGAACATATCGTGCGCGCCGTGCGCTGCTTCCGCCCGGAAATCCCGATCCTCGCCCGCGCGCAGGACGCAGACCATGCGCGCAGCCTCTACGAGGCCGGCGCCACCCACGTCGTCCCTGACGCCATCGAGGCCGGCCTGCAGATGTCGGCGCGCGCGCTCGAACAGTTTGGCTACGCGCCGGACACGGTCCGCTCGCTCATTGGGGCCGAACGCGACGCGGAATACCGCAAGGCCACACTGGAGACAGCGTAGCCCTCAGCGACGCTGAGACGCATTTGCGGTGACTGGCAGACTCACCTTCTGGTAGTGTATGTGTCATGCATTCCCGGGTAGCGGAGCGGCCCAGCCATGACGTCATTCACGCAGAAGGCCGCGCCACCGGCACCGAAATTTGCCGAACTCTACACGCCCAAGCTCGTCACCGTGCTGCGCGAGGGCTATTCGTTGACGAACCTGCGCGCCGACGCGATCAGCGGGCTCACCGTCGCCATCGTCGCCCTGCCGCTCTCCATCGCCATCGCCGTCGCGTCCGGCGCGAGCCCTGCGCAGGGTCTGATTACCGCCATTGTCGGCGGCTTCCTCGTCTCGCTTCTCGGCGGCAGCCGTTTCCAGATCGGTGGCCCGGCAGGCGCGTTCATCGTTCTGGTCAACACAACCGCCGCGACCCATGGCATGGACGGGCTGATCCTTGCGGTTTTCCTGTCCGGCATCATGCTGGCCGCGGCCGGCTGGCTGCGCCTCGGCACTTTCGTGAAGTTCGTGCCCTATCCGGTCACCGTCGGCTTCACCGCGGGCATCGCCATCATCATCGGCTCCAGCCAGCTGAAGGACCTCTTCGGCCTGACGCTGGCCGGGCCAGAGCCGGGACCTTTCCTCGAGAAGCTGCCCGTCCTTGCCGCCGCCGCACCGACTGCTGACTGGCAAGCCTTCGTCATCGCCGCCGGTACGATGGCCGTGATCTTCACGCTGAAGCGCTACCGGCCGGGCTGGCCGGGCATCCTCATGGCCGTTGCCATCGCGGCGCTCGTGACGGCGCTCGCGAAACTCGACATCGCGACCATCGGCACCCGGTTCGGCGCCATGCCCGCCGGCCTTCCGGCACCGCACCTGCCGGTCTTCTCGATGGAGAAGCTCTCGGCCGTCCTGCCTGCCGCGATTTCCTTCACGTTGCTCGGCGCCATCGAGTCGTTGCTCTCCGCCGTCGTTGCCGACGGCATGACCGGACGGCGCCACCGTTCGAACTGCGAGCTGGTCGCGCAGGGCGCCGCCAATATCGGCTCGGCCCTGTTCGGCGGCATCTGCGTCACCGGCACCATCGCCCGTACCGCCACGAATGTCAGGGCAGGGGCGCACGGGCCGGTCTCCGGCATGCTGCACTCGGTTTTCCTTCTGGTCCTGATGATCCTCGCCGCGCCGCTGATCGCCTTCATCCCGATGGCGGCACTGGCAGGCGTGCTGGCCGTTGTCGCCTGGAACATGTTCGAGAAGCACGCCTTCTGGCGCTTACTGCACACATCGAAGGGCGACGCCGCCGTCCTGCTCGCCACATTCGGCCTCACCGTCTTCCGCGACCTGACAGAGGCGATCATCGTCGGCTTCGCGCTCGGCTCGGCCCTGTTCATCCAACGCATGTCGCAGGCGGCCAGCGTCGAACTCGGCGCCCCGCTCGTGCGCCCGGACGAGGCCGACACGGTCCGCGCCCGCGTGCCCTATGACGAGGCGACCGGCACCCGCCGCGACGTGGTCGTTTACCGGATTTCCGGCGCCTTCTTCTTCGGCGCCGCCGCCAGCATCGGCTCGGTCCTCGACCGGATCGGCGACCAGCACCGCGCCCTGATCGTCGACTTCTCGGCCGTGCCTTTCGTCGATTCGACTGCCGCCCACACAATCGAGGCCCTGGTCGACTCGGCCAGCCGGCGGAAGATCACGGTCTGGCTGACCGGCCTCAACAAGACGACCGAATCGGCCCTCGCCGCCCACGGCGTCACCCCTCCGCACGTCCATATCGAACCGGACATCCAGACAGCGCAGGCAAAGGCGCTGGCGATGCTGGATGCGGGATAGCGCCCTCGGCTTGCGTCTTTCCAATTTGCGGTGTCCACTCGGCCCAACCAAAAGGAGGGGCGCGGGCATGAGCATCATGGCCAACATCCGTATGCATCTGTCCGGGCTCACGAATTTTTCGGGCCGCGAAACCCGGGTCATGTTCTGGCCATGGGTCGGTCTGGCCTTTGGCCTCGCCATGGCGACGAACGTGCTCCTGATGACCCAGCTGGTGATGCCGGCAGTGCTGATAGCCGACGTGGCGGAGGAGATCGTCGCCGCGATGCGTTCCTATGCCATGGCGATGGGCATCGTTGCGTCCATAACGGTGGCGCTTCTCGCGGCTGCGGTCGTCCGGCGCCTTCACGATGCCGGTCAGCCTGTCTGGATCGGTCTCGTGCCATTGCCCTTTCTGGCGTTTGGCCTGATCTGGTTCATACGGGTCATGTCGCTGGCATTCGTGGTGGAGGAGGTGGATTCAGGCTTCACCGCAGCGTTCGCGCTCGGCTTCCTCAACAATCTCATCTACTTGGCGACGCTGGTTTTTCTAGTCGTGTGCCTTGCCCGGCGCAGCGAGCCGCAGGAAAACAGGCATGGACCGCAGCCGGGCTGACGACCCCGGGTCTGCCTTTCCTGTGGGCAAGCCTGTGGACTATTGTCGCGTACGGCACGCTGCATCTTGCGGCATTAACGCTTCTTAAGCACTATATGTGGTGTTGATTACCCAGATAACCGACTCGCCCACCAAGGAGGCCCCTCATGGCTGCCACCGACACTTCGCTTCCCGGACTGCTCACCCCGAGCCTTGCCTACAAGCCGTTCCGCTACCCGTGGGCGTATGATTTCTGGAAGAAGCAGCAGCAGGTCCACTGGATGCCGGAAGAGGTTCCGCTGGGCGAGGACTGCAAGGACTGGGCGGTGAAGCTCTCCGATGAGGAGCGTAACCTGCTGACGCAGATCTTCCGCTTCTTCACCCAGTCGGACGTCGAGGTCGGCGCCAACTACATGACGAACTACATGCCGCGCTTCAAGCCGGTGGAAGTCTCGATGATGCTGTCGGCCTTCTCCAACATGGAGACGATCCACATCGCGGCCTACGCCCTGCTGCTCGAGACGATCGGCATGCCCGACACCGAATTCTCGGCCTTCATGGAATACAAGGAGATGGCCGCCAAGCACGACTATCTCGGCCAGTTTGGCTGCGAGACGAATGAAGACCTCGCCGTCTCCATGGCCGTGTTCGGTGCGTTCACGGAAGGCCTGCAGCTGTTCGCCTCCTTCGCGATGCTGATGAACTTCCCGCGCTTCAATAAGATGAAGGGCATGGGCCAGATTGTCTCCTGGTCGGTGCGTGACGAGTCGCTGCACTGCGAAGGCATGATCAAGCTGTTCCACAGCTTCGTCGCCGAAACCAACTGCATGACAGACGAGCTGCGCGAGCGCATCCGCGAATGCTGCCGCACCGTGGTCGCGCTGGAAGACAAGTTCATCGAACTCGCTTTCGAAATGGGCCCGGTCGAAGGCATGACGCCGGACGATATCAAGCAGTACATCCGCTACATCGCCGACTGGCGCCTCGGCCAGCTGAAGCTGGAGCCGATCTACGGCATCACCAAGCACCCGATCCCGTGGCTGACCGAAATCCTCAATGGTGTCGAGCACGCGAACTTCTTCGAACAGCGCGCCACCGAGTATTCCAAGGGCGCCACGAAAGGCGACTGGCACGGCGACGACGGCGTCTGGTCGAAATTCGACCAGCGCACCGCGACCAAGAAAGACAGCGTTCCGGCCGAATAGGGCCGCGCCCGCCCGGTGAGCGCCCGCAGCGACATTCTCGGCTGGGTCATCCGTAGGCTGACGGAGGTGGACGCGGCGGACCCCGCTGCGCGGAACACGCTGTTCGACAGCCTGCGCGCCGACGTCACTCGCGACGGTTTCGGCACGCTGCCGCCGGAAGAGGCCTTGCCGCACCTTGAAAGCGCCATCGCCCGGCAGGAGGTCTACTGGCTGTCGCAACAGCCGCCAGGCCTCGCTGCGAAGGCGTCTCCGCCCGACGTTCCGGCCCCGTCACCATCGATGCCCTCGAAACCTGTCTGGGGCTGGCGGCGGTTCCTGCCCGTGCCGCCGCGCCCGCCGGGGCCCCCGCCAGGGGAGTCGACAGGTCCCTTCGCCGACCATGTCTACGAAACCGTGCCGCTGCTCGCCGGCCGGGGGCAGGCGGAATGCCGCCTGTCCTGGGCCTATGATCCCGCTTGCCGGCTGACGGCGCATTGCCCGGACATCGGCTTCCGCTTCGAAACCCGTGCCTCCAGCTTCCGCCATGCCGCGGACCATCTTGGCGCCGTGCTGCGCCGCGGCGGACTCACTTTGCCGGTCGCGGCTTTCGCGCCCGGAGCCGTGTGGGCGGACGACGCGCCGGACGGCGAAACCGTCCGTATCGGACAGAGCACCCCGGTCCATGCTTTCACGGCCGGCTGGATCCTGTAGCGGGGCGAGGCGGCTTCTGTTAGGCCTGCGCACTCATTTCTGGAGTCTTTTACCCATGAAAGCCCGCGGTTTCGTCTTGCCGGTTTTGGTTGTCCTTTCGGCTTGCATTTGTGCGCCGGCTCCCGCGCCAATCACCACAATCCCGTTCGAATTCCGCAAGAACGAAATCATCCTTCAGGCAACTCCAGCGGGAGGTTTACCCCTGAACTTTATGCTCGATACGGGGGTCGACCCGTCGGCGATCAACACTGCCACGGCGAACCAACTCGGCGCGACGGTCGATAGGTCAGGCGCCGGTGAGGCGGCCGGGGCAGGGGATGGGCCGGGTCTGGAAGTCATGCCTGCAATGATTCCCGTTCTATCGATTGGCGGAACCAGCTTCCCGCCTGTGGAAGCATTGGCGGCCGACCTCTCGGGCTTCGGGGCTGCACTGGAGCTCGACCTTGCCGGGATACTCGGGCACAGTTTCCTTGAAGGACGCGTCGTGCGCATCGACTATGCCGCGAAACGTATCGATATTGCCGCGTTCCGCGAAGCACTGCCTCCGCCGGTGACGCCGGTGAAGCAGTCCTATACCGTTCCTTTCAACATGAATTCGGAAGATGATCCGACGCCGGTTTTCGAACTTATCGTTGAAGGCCAACCCGTTATTGTGACGCTCGATACAGGCTCATCCGGCGGATTGGAACTTTTCAGCGCCGCTACCGAACGTCTCGGTCTAGATGAAGTCGCGGCCGCAGGCGAAGATTCGACGGCGCTCGGCGCGCGGGGAGAACGTACGCTGAAGCGTGGTGTTCTGGACAATGTGGGACTCGGCCCCTTCTCGGTGCCGGAGTTGGATGTGCGCTATTCCGACCATGGCGCCACAGGCGAAGCGAGGGAAGGCAATTCCGGGAACCGCCTGTTCAGCCACTTCGTCCTGACCCTCGACTACACCACACACGAACTCGTCTTCGAGAAATAAACTCATCCGTCAGGCACGTGTCAGGCTGGTGTGGCAAGTTGATCACGCTTGGGAGGGCTCCTGCCGGCGGCGCAATGCGGCGCAGGCACGTTCAGCATGAGGAGAAGCGTGATGCTGAAACTGAAATACCTCGGCGCAGCCGCCCTTGTGGCAGGCTCGGTGGCACTGTCCGGCCTCGCTGTCGCGCAAGGCGGCGGCGGGCAGGGCGGAGGCGGACAAGGTGGCGGCGGTGCGAGCAGCGGCATGGGCAGCATGTCCGGCGACATGGACCGCGACCGGCTTCGCGTGCAGGACCCGGCCTCGGGCCGCGACCAGATGCGGGACCGCGATATGGACCGGGATATGGACCGCCTGCGCGATCCCGACCGTGACCACCTCTTCCTCGGCACGAAAGACCGGATTCGCACCTTTGACCGCGACGGCGACCGGCAGGTCAACCGTACCGAATTCGAGGATTGGCACACGGATATCTTCGGTCAGCTCTCGGCAGACGGGAACGGCTTCTCGCTGGAGCAATACCACGCTGCGCGCTTCGGCCCCGGTCCCTACAGCAATGCTGATCCGGCCCGCCAGGCGCTGATGCGCGAGCAGGCCAACTTGCGCAAGACCGAACGGTTCCGCATCATGGACGGCAATGGCGACGGCATTGTCAGCCGCGAGGAATACATGCGCTTCGGCGAACATGCCTGGCTCGAGGCCGACACGAATGATGACGGACAGCTGAGCTGGGCCGAACTTCAGCAGTATAATCGCGGCATGTAAGCCAAGGGAGGACACCATGACCCGTAAATCCGCAATTCTGGCAGGCGCCGCAGCGCTGGCCCTGGCCACCGTCACGGCCTGTGCCGGCTATGGCGGTCCCTACCGGCACTATGGCCCGCCGCCGGCTGGTGTCGTCTACGTCACCACGGCGCCGCCGCCGCCGCGCACGGTGATCATCCCGCCGCGGCCGAGCGCGGTCTCGGTCTGGATTTCCGGCTACTGGAACTGGACCGGTGTGGACTTCGTCTGGATCGATGGCCACTGGGACCACAACCCGCCGCGTCCCGGTGCCTACTGGGTGCCGGACCAGTGGGTGAAGACCAACAAAGGCTGGTACCGCCAGCCCGGCCGCTGGAAATAGGCCGCCTTCCTGCGCACCCCCAAAACAAAAAAGCCCGGCTTTCTGCCGGGCTTTTCCATATTCTGGAAGAATGCGAGGGGCCGCCCGTGGCCGCGGGCGACCCCTCCAACGCTATTCCGGGAGGAAATGGTCTAGCGTTGTTCAGTAAGAGGCGGTTTCCACGGTGGCGAGGCGGGCGAAGGCCGGGGCGGTCTTCAGGCCCATTTCCTCGCGCTCGGCAAGGATCTGGACGGCAGCCTTGGCCAGAACGTCATCGGCGCAGGCGCGGTCGACGACCGGGCCGCGGCCGAACTTGCTGCCCGGCGTCGTGCAGGCCGAACGGGCCTGGTGGCGCATGTCGCTCAGCACGACTTCGGCGCCGGCGTCGGACACGAGCAAGTCGTGGTCGAATTCGATGCTGACGGTGATCGGGGTCTGGATTTCCGCAGAGGCGGTGGCGGCGAAAGGTGCGATTGCGACGAAGGCCGCGGCCGCAAACAGAACGTTCTTCATGGGTCTTAATCCTTAAGAGTCAGGGCCGCCCTCACCGGTACGGCCGGAAACTCCTCCCTCAGCACGCGAAAACGCGACTGGTTTGCCCCGGAACGCGCCGCCCGGACGGGGTCCGGGCCTGCGCTGGCCTGTTCCGGAACGGCCCGCGTGCTGCGCTGCACCATTCCTCTCGCAGGTGCAGCATTTCAAGTAGGTAATTTCAGCTGGCTGCAGCCGGAAGCCTGTAAGATTCAGCGCCGCCTGCCGAACAGGCAGCCTTGCCCAAACAGGCGCCGTCTCGCCCCTGCCATCGCGGGCGCTACAGCTTTCGGCGCGAACCGTACCCCTTCGGATTCGCGTCAAAAGCGTCTGATTTGTTACGCCCGGCTGACCCTTGCAGCAAAGCAACCCTGCTTTGCAAAATGGAGGTGAATGACCTCCGTGGACGGATTTCCGAACAGGGCCTCGATCCGCGCCGCCACGTTCTCACCCTCCGTAACGTCAGCCTCGATCATCATGCCGTTCGCGTCGAAGGCGCGCAGGGAAATGATCCGTCGCCGGATCATCAGAGGAACTTCCCCGGCGGCAGGGTGGGCGGTCGCCGCGCCTTCACGCACAAAGATGGCATGGCTCGCGCGGAAGGGTGTCGCGGTATCCTGGTGGGCAAAGTTCAGCAGGTAGACTGTCTCGCCGGGCTGCGCGTCCTCAAGGCTCACGCGGCAGGGGACACCGGGACAGCTATCCGCCACCTGGCGTTGGGCAAGCCGGCCCGACAGGGCCTCCGCATCGAGGCCGGCAAGGGCGGCGAAGTCTTCGGCGGGCAGGGCGTGAATCTGGAATGGCATGGGGCGTCTCCTTGGCTCGGTGCCCCGGCTTTACTGCCCGCGAGGCCCCCCGCCCACCCGCTGCTTGCTGTGGGACAGAATCCCCGTCCATCCGACCGAATAGAAGGGTGTGCCAGTCTTGTGCGCATGTTGGTCCCGCCCATCCGCCTCTCGAGTTCCCTCGGCCTTGCCTGGGCCTTCGCCCGGCGTCGCGCCGCGCAATTGGCGGAAGCGTTCGACCTCGGCCCGCGCGCCGTCCACCGCGCCCTGGACGGGGAGCTGACCGGGCTCGAAACCCTTGTCCACCGCATCCTCTTCCTCGTCGCCATGGGGACGCCGCTGCCGCGCTGGACGGGACCGGTCGGCGCCCGGAAGACCGTGCGCCCCGTGCGGAAGCCCGCTCCGGTCACGCCGGACGCGCGCCTGTTCGACCGTTTCTCGGCCCTGCGCTTAGCGCTCGCCGAACCGGACCGACAGGTCGCCCGCCTCCGGCAAAAGCTCGCCCGCATCCGGGCAGACAAGTCGCTGCCCCTGCCGCTGGCCGACAAGCCGCCGCCGGCCTGTACCGGGCCGAAGACCCGCCCCGTCGCGCGGGAGCTGTACTGGGCGCTGCACGATGCGGCCCTGTCCTGGCTGCCTTTGCTCGACTCGGGCTGACCCGCGCCCCGCAATCCGCTCGACGTCCACGGCCAGCCCCGCTGCGCCGGGCGCCTGTGCTGGCAGGTCTGCAACCCGCACCCAATTGACAGAATCTCCCCTCTCTGTCAGAGGGCGCCATGTCAAAACTCACTACACCTAAAGACGTCGTCGACGCCCTCGAGAAGCTCTATAGCGAGGCCGTTGAGGCGCAATCCGCCGCCCTCCACGCATTCCTTCACAACGGCACCGCGCCCGATCCGCAGCTGCGCGCATCCGGCGCTTTCTGCTATCCGCAGATCCGTATCGTCTACGATCCGGATGGCCCGCCGCCGCGTATCTCGCGCTCCTTCGGCCGCATCTCCGAGCCCGGAACGTATATCTCCACTTTCACCCGGCCGGACTTTTTCCGCCCCTACCTGCTGGAACAGCTGACCCCCCTGATGCGCGACTACGATGTCGAGATCACGGTCGAACGCTCGTTCAGCGAAATTCCCTACGCCTATGTGTGGGAGCAGGGCCAGGCTGCCGGCCTCGAGGAAATCTCGCCGGCCGAACTCGCCCGCCATTTCCCCAGCCCGAACCTCGCCGAGATCGGCGACGAAGTGGCCGACGGCGAATTGTTCGATCCCTATGAGGAACACCCGCTCGCCCTGTTCGATGCGCTGCGCACCGATTTTTCGCTGAAACGGCTGCAGCACTATACCGGCACGCCGGTCGACCACTTCCAGCACTATGTTCTGTTCACGAACTATCACCGCTATGTCGACGCCTTCTGCGACTGGGCGCTGACCCAGATCGGCGAAGGCAAGAAATACTCCTCGCTCTCCGTTCCCGGCGGGCTGGAGATTTCGAAGCCGACCGACACCTCGCGCGCCGAGATCGACGCCTCGCCCTGGCGCCGCTCGCAGATGCCGGCCTATCACCTGCGCGCGCCCGGCAATGCCGGCATCACGCTGGTGAATATCGGTGTCGGCCCCTCGAACGCCAAGACGATCACGGACCACCTCGCGGTGCTGCGTCCGCAATGCTGGCTGATGGTCGGCCATTGCGGCGGCCTTCGCCACAGCCAGGCCATCGGCGACTATGTGCTCGCCCACGCCTACCTGCGCGAAGACCATGTGCTCGACTCGGTCTTGCCGCCGGAAATCCCGATCCCGGCCCTTGCCGAGGTCCAGGTCGCCCTGCAGGAAGCCGCCGCGCTGATCACCGGCGAGAAGGGCGAGGCCCTGAAGAAACGCCTGCGCACCGGCACGGTGGTCACCACCGACGACCGTAACTGGGAACTCCGCTTCACCGCCTCGGCCCTGCGCTTCAACAAGTCCCGCGCCATCGCCATCGACATGGAAAGCGCCACCATCGCCGCCAACGGCTACCGCCTCCGCGTGCCTTACGGCGTCCTGCTCTGCGTCTCGGACAAGCCGCTGCACGGCGAGATCAAGCTGCCCGGCGCCGCCAACCGGTTCTACGAACGGGCCATCGGCGAACATATCCGCATCGGCATCGAAACCCTCGAACGCCTCGCCGCGGACAAGGGCGCGAAACTGCACAGCCGCAAGCTCCGCAGCTTCGACGAACCCCCGTTCCGGTAAGCGCCAATGGACCTGGAGCTCCTTTCCCACCTGCCGGAAACGGGCTCCAGCCGTCCACACCTCCTGTTCGTGCACGGAGCCTTCCATGGCGCCTGGTGCTGGGAGGAACATTACCTGCCCTGGTTCGCGGGGCAGGGCTGGGCCGCCCACGCGCTCAGCCTGCGCGGCCATGGCGCGAGCGACGGCGCTGCCGGCATCCGCAGTTTCACGCTGGATGATTACGCCGCCGACGTTGCCGCGGTGATGGGCCGGATCGGTGCGCCGGTCGTCCTGATCGGGCACTCGATGGGCGGGGTCGTGTCCGAACGGGCCTTCCATTCAAGACCGGATGTCGCGGGCCTCGTCTTCCTCGCCGGCTCTCCGCTGAAGCCGGCAACCTCCGTCGTCCTGCGCGTCCTGCGCGAGCGGCCGCTGGCGCTCCTGCTCGGCCAGCTCACGGGCGACCCGGCGCAGATGCGCGAAGCCATGGTGCCCTCCTTCCTCTCGCCGGACCTTCCGGAGGCGGAGCGTGCCGCCCATATCGCCCGGCTCGATCTCGAGTCGCCCCGCGCCATGGCCGAGACCTTCGGGCGCAAGCCCCTCTACCGGAAAGCCGGCGATACGCGCCCCGTCCTCGTCGTCGGCGGCCGGGAAGACTGGTCGATCCCGCTGCCCCGGCACGACGAGCTCGCCGCCCGCTACGACGCGCCCGTCCGCATCTGCCCCGGTGCCCATGACCTGATGCTCGATCCCGAATGGCAGGCCTCCGCCAGTGCCATCAGCGATTGGCTCGTCGAAACCTTCGCGGCCTGACCCGCCGGTTGCCATTCCGGGTGCGATCTGCCTAGATCGCCGCCGGGGGGATGGAGGTGGACATGTCCGACATGCAGGTGGATCCAGGGCTGGAACGGCTCGATTTCCGCGTCCCCTTCATCGCCATCCTCATCCTCTATGCCCTGATGCTGGCGCCGGTCTTCCTCGGTCATCCGGGCTGGGCGACCGGGGCCTGGGCCTTCATGCTCGCCCTGATCGGCCTCAGCGCGCTCTGGGTCGGGCGCGACCTGCAGGCTCTGCGCGCCGAGCACGATTTCACCTCCCGCACCCGCAACTATCAGGGCATGGCGAAACCCTTCCGGACACGCCTTGCCGTCGGCTTCTCGAACTTCGTCACCGGCGTCGTCGTGGTCGCCACCCTGCCGGTCTATATCGTCTTCCTGCTGATCGGCATGATCTTCCAGTCGCGGGTGGCGCGGGCGGCCGCGGGCGGGCTCGGCCTGTTCGTCAACGGCACGGCGGTCAGCGCGCTCTGCATCCTCGCGATGTCGGCGCTGGTCTATTTCCTCCACCTCGACACCTATTACTGGATGGGTCCGTACTGGATGCCGGTCCTTTTGAACTTTGCCGCGCTGATGTGGCTGCTGCATGCGGTCCTGCGCCCGCAGGCCGTGTCGGAGGCCTGGCGCATCTCGGCCTGGCCCGCCGGTGTCATCCTCGGCGTGATTGTCGCGGCCTCGATTGTTTTCGGCGCCCTGCTGAACCTGGACCTCACCCGCCGGCTCGGCCTCTCGCATGGCGGCCTGACCGACCTCGAAGGCCTGCTCGCCCGCTTCCTGGACCTGCCGGGCCTCGCCGAAGTGACAGACCTTGTCCGCCAGGCCAGCACCGGCGAGATCCTGCGCGAGGGCGCCGGCGACACGCTGCTGAACCTGCAATGGACCGCCTTCGGCCTCCTGCTGGCGGCGACCAGTTTCCAGCTCGTCTGGAAAGTCTTCAACGCCCAGCGCGGCGAGAAGGAGCTGCTCACCATCGCCAACATGCATATGTCGCTCGGCGATGTCGCCGCCGCCCGCCGGGTCGCCGAGGAAGACATGACCGAGTCCATGATCGGCCGGCACGATCTCCTCGCGCAGGTCGCGGCGGTGGAGGGCGACGCCTTCGCCTACTGGACCGAACTCGCCGCCTTCTCCGAACGCCGCTTCTACGACATGTTCCAGGCCTACCGGCCTTACGTCATGCACTGGCAGTCGGAAGGCCATCTCAGCGCCTATGAGAAACAGCTCGAGGCGATGATGCTGATCCGGGCGGCGCGGTTCATGTTCCTCGACGATTCCCCGGTGCTCGCCTATTGCTCGCTCGCCGCGCAGATGCCGCTGGCGGGCGGTCCCGACGCGCCGATTCGGCCCTATATCGCGAACGCCGCCGCCTCGCTCGCAGACCGCGGCATCGAGGATCCGCTGGCGCTCGCCTTCTTCGGCCAGGTGTCCGGCCTGACGGGCATCGATCATGCCCGCGACAGCGCGCCGTTCATCCCGGATGGGGCGGATGCGGACGATGCCTGCGTCTGGGTCGGGATGCACCTTCTCTGCGGACTGATCGCCGAGCGCATGGCGGGCCGCTCGGGCCCTGACTCCGAGGCCGCGGCACTGCGAGTGCGCGACAGCCTCGTCTCGATCTATGAGCGAATCGGCAATCCGGCCGTGAAGTTCTTCTTCTTCCAGATCCTGCGCGATGCCGTGCTTCAGGTGGACGAGCCGCTTCGCCCGTCCATGTCCTCGGTCTTCGACGCGGCGCTGCGCACCGGGGTCGCCGACGCGCAGGCAAAGCTCACCCGCTATTTCAAATGAAAACGGCCGCCCCGCGGGGGTGGGGCGGCCGCACTCAGGACTTGAGGCCCGGATGGGGGACGGGGCCCTAGTCCAGCTTGTTGATCTTCGTGCCTTCGATGCTGATGCCGGCCATCAGGCCCTTCTGGTCGAAGATGAAGGCATAGGCATCGTCCTGCAGCGAGGTGGTCGACAAGTTCTGCGCGACGCCGGCATTGACCAGTACCACGGTCGGACCGACGCCGATTTCCCAACCTTCCGATTCCTCGACATATTTCACGGCATCGTCATTCATCAGGAACACCGCATAGCCGTAGGACTGGGCGCCGGCCTGCAGGCCCCACGAGCCTGTGAACGAGGAATAATAGCCCGAAACGGCGTTACCATGGCGCATCTCGCCCTCGCCATAGGCGCCGCCGATGCCGAGGCCGGCTTTCACCATGGACGGGAAGATCAGCACGGCACGTGCTTTCGAACCGATCGCCTTGGCGGCGTCGTTCTGGGCATAGAGCGTGGCCAGGGCCTCGCGGCTGTCTGTGTCGATCTTGTTGCGATTCACCTCGTTCGGGAGGGTCGAGCAAGCCGTCACGGAGACGGTGCCAACCGCAAGGCAGGCGGCGGCGAGCATGGAACGGAAACGGGCCATAAATAACTCCTTGGCGCTGTTGTATTGCCGGATCCTAACGCTCGGTTTCGGGTCCGGTTCCCTTAGTTGTCATCGGGTCAGGGTAGACGAGACGGCAGGCGCGCGCTAGCTCGCTTGGCTATGAGAGACCGTATCCTGCCGCTTGAAGGCGTTCGCAATTTCCGGGACTTCGGGGGCTATGCCTCCCGGCGCGGGGGCCGCGTCCGCCACGGCCGCCTGTTCCGTTCCGGCCATTATGCCGAGGCGACCCATGAGGACCTCGCCAAGATCCGCCACCTCGGCATCGCCGTTCAGGCTGACCTCCGTCGTCCCGATGAGCGCGAGAAACAGCCGGGCCGCTGGTCGGCGCCGCTGACCATCACCCACGATGGCGGGCGCGAGCACGAGGCCCCGCATACGAAGTTCCTGATGAAGGTCGAGGCGAATGCCGAAAAGGCCGAGGCCTGGATGACGGACTATTACCGCGCCGCGCCGTTCAAGGCCCACCACCGGGAACTCTTCGCCAGCTGGTTCACCCACCTTGCAGAACTCGGCGACGACGAGGCCGGCCTCGTCAACTGCGCCGCGGGCAAGGACCGGACCGGCATCCTCTGTGCCCTGACGCATCATATCCTCGGCGTCTCCGAGGAGGACATCCGCGCCGACTATGTCCTCACCAATGTGGCCGTGAACGTGGACGGACGCCTCGGCGAAATCGCGGAAATGTTCAACGCCCATATCGGCAAGGCCTACGAGCCGGAAGTCTTCCGCCCCTTCATCGGCGTCCGGCTGCCCTATCTCGAAACCGCCTTCGCCACGATCGTCGGCGAAGTCGGCTCGCTCGACGCCTACCTCACCGAAACCCTCGGCGTGACCGGCGCCCAGCAGGACACGATCCGCGACAAGCTGCTGGTGGGCTGAGGGCGCGCCTCACTCCCGCCCGTGGGCCTCTGCGATGTCGTCCGCCCAGTCGGGTGTGTCGCCCCTCATCAGGCGGTCGTGCTCGGCGGTCGCCGCGTCCTTGCGGTCGAGGAAGATCGTGTTGTCGATCCCGTCCAGGAACGTGCCGGGGATCGGGGCATCGTGCTCCAGGTACCATTCGAGGAAATTGTCGTAGCCGGCCGTCCGTGCGATCTGGCCCGTGCGGATCGCCTGGATGCGGCGCTCCTCCGGGTTGAGTAGTGCGATGGCGGGCGCTCGCTCGAACGGATCGTCCGGCGGCTGATCGGCGCAGCCCGCCGCGGCGCGCTCATGGTCCTTCATGCGGTGGCAGATCAGCGCAGCGATAGCCTGCTCCAGGGCCGGGTCCACGCTGGGCGCGCCGGTGCCGTCCACGATGGAGCCTGTCTCGCCCTCGCTCTCGGGCAGGTCCGGCAGCTCGATCGTCACGCCTTCCGGCTCCGGTGCGGGGGCGGGATCGGGCGCAGGCTTTGCCGCCGGCATTGGCCGCAGCACGGGGGCCGGTGCCGGGGCAGGCGGCGGCGCGGCATTTGCGGGCGGCTCGGGCTCAGGTTCCGGAGCGAGCGTGACAAGCTCGACAACCAGCGGCAGGTCCGTCGCCACGGGCCGCAGGTGCCACGGGTTCGCGGCGAGCAGTCCGCCCAGAACCAGGACATGGCCCGCCACAGACAGGGCCACCCGCGCGGCGCGCGGGCGCAGCGCCGCCCTGGCCAAAGCCTCGAGGTCCGTCCATCCGCCCATCCGCAACCTGTAGCGGCAAGGGCTTGCAGCGTGCAGTTACGTTTTTGTGAGGTGCCCCGGTCTCCCTCCTGCCTCACACGAGCCATTGGCCCTGCCTCCCGGACCCGCTAAGGTCCGCCGGCGATGAGCGATACCGATTCCGATACCGAGCGCGACGATGCGACCCTCTCCATGTTCGGAGACGCAGCCCCGGCCAAGCCGCGGGCCTATGAAGTGCTTGCCCGGAAATACCGGCCCCGCCGGTTCGAGGACCTGATCGGCCAGGAGGCCATGGTCCGCACGCTCTCCAATGCCTTCGAGACCGGCCGCATCGCTCACGCCTTCATGCTGACTGGCGTGCGCGGCGTCGGCAAGACGACCACGGCGCGCCTTCTGGCCCGCGCCCTCAACTATACATCTGCAGACCATGACGGCCCCTCGGTGAAGCTCGACCCGATGGGCGAGCATTGCGAGGCGATCATGGCCTCCCGCCATCCGGACGTGCTGGAGCTCGACGCCGCGAGCCGCACCGGCGTTGCCGATATGCGCGACCTGCTCGACGGCTCGCGCTATGCCCCGGTCTCGGCGCGGCACAAGGTCTACATCATCGACGAAGTGCACATGCTGTCCAATGCGAGCTTCAACGCGCTCCTGAAGACGCTGGAAGAGCCGCCGCCGCACGTGAAGTTCATCTTCGCCACGACCGAGATCCGCAAGGTGCCGGTCACCGTCCTTTCCCGCTGCCAGCGTTTCGACCTGAAGCGGCTGGAGCCCGCCGTGCTCGCCGCCCATCTCGGACGCGTCGCGGCCGGGGAAGGCGCGAAAGTCTCCGAGGAGGGCCTCGCCCTCATCGCCCGCGCCGCCGAAGGCTCGGTTCGCGACGGGCTCTCCATCCTCGACCAGGCCATCGTGCAAACGCTTGAGGGCGAGACCGTCTCGGCCGCCGCCGTGCGCGACATGCTGGGCCTCGGCGACCGCGGCCGCCTGATGGACGCCTTCGAGAAGGCCATGTCCGGCGAGGCGAAGGCCGCCCTCGAGGAAGTCCAGGACCAGGTCCGCGCCGGCGCCGATCCCGCCGTCATCCTTAAAGACCTGCTCGAAATTGCCGCCGACATTTCCATCGCGCAGGCGACCGGCGACGACTACGCCCCCGGCGGCCCGGCCGACTGGGTGGAGCGCACCCGCGCGCTCGCCCAGCGCCTGACGCCCGCCGAGGCTGCCCGCACCTGGCAGATTTTGCTTTCCGGCTACAATGTGCTCCAGGTCGCGCCCGATCCGGCGACCGCCCTCAACATGGTCATCCTCCGCCTTGTCGCGTCTGCCGGCCTTCCGTCCCCGGAGGAAGCCGCCCGCATGATCGCGGAGGGCAGGGGGGCGCCGGGAAAGCCTGATCCAAAGCCTGAGGCCCCGCCCGATGCCGGCGGGCTCGAAACCTTTGAGAGCATCGTCTCCCGGCTGGCCGAACTGCGCGAAGTGAACCTGCAGGTCGAGATGGAGCGCTATGTCCGTCCCGGCCCGATTGCCTTCGGCCGCTTCACCTGCGAGCTGGAGCCCAACGCGCCGTCGGACGTGCTCGCCCGCCTCAAGAGCTTCCTCGAACGCGAGACCGGCGAGGACTGGGAAGTCCTGCAGATCCGCGGCGGGGCCGAGACGATCCGCGCCGCCGAGATCCGCACCCGCGAGGAGAAGTTCGCGGCGGCCGCTGCACATCCCGCGGTTGCTGCCGCCTTGAAGAGCCTGCCCGGCGCCACCATTGTGGATGTCGCCGACGCGCCGGAGCCCTCAACGTCAGCGCCCGCGGACGACGGCAATGTCATCAACCTCGATTCCCGCCGCAAAGCCTGAAGGACCCCTCCGATGAAAGACCTCGCCAAGATCATGCAGCAGGCCCAACAGATGCAGGCCAGGATGCAGGAAGCCCAGGCGAAGATCGAGGCGACCGAAGCCGATGGCGTTGCCGGGGCGGGCCTTGTGAAAGTGCGCCTGCGCGGCAAGGGCGAACTCGCGGGCCTCACCATCGACCCGAGCCTGATGGGCGACGACCCGGAAATCCTTGAAGACCTGATCAAAGCCGCCCATGCCGACGCCCGCCGCCGCCTCGACGAGGCCATGGACGCCGCCATGAAAGAAGCCACCGCCGGCTTCGGCGGCATGATGCCGGGCTTCAAGCTGCCGTTTTAGTCGACAGCCGCTTTCGTTCCATATATGTTCCTCCGGAATCATGCCAGAGAGGCGGAATGGAACCGATTGTCACCATTGCCGGGCAGGCGTTTGACCTTGCCCACCTGATCCTCTTCTTCCTCGCCCTTGGCGCGGGCGTGATCGCTTGGATGCAGATCTCCGGCGCGCAGCTGAAGACCGAGCGCCTGTCGCTGGAGCTTGAGCGCGCGACCGACGAGCGCGAGGCGGCCCGCCAGCGCGTCCTGACGCTCGAAGCCACCCTGCGCGAGGCCGAGATCGCCCTGGCCGAGGCCCGCGCCCGCAGCGCCGAGGACGAGCGCAAGTTCGCCGAAATGGCGCAGGGCGTGCTCCAGCGCGCGAATTCCCAGTTCCTCCAGCTCGCCAACGAGACGTTCGAGAAGCACAAGGAAGGCGCGCAGGGCCAGCTCCGTGAGCTGATGAAACCCATCGGCGAGAATTTCGAGAGCTTCAAGAAGCGCGTCGACGAGATCGAGAAGGTCCGCACCGAGGACAAGTCCGCCATCCAGGAACAGGTGAAGGCGATCCACGAGAGCCTGCTGCACCATTCCAAGGAGACCGGCAAACTGGTCAACGCCCTCACCGCGCCGAAGGGCGGCGGGCGCTGGGGCGAGATGACCCTCCGCAACGTGATGGAGCAGGCGGGCCTGTCGAAACATTGCGACTTCGCCGAGCAGGTCTCCGAACAGTCCGACACCGGCCGCCAGCGTCCGGACGCGGTGATCAACCTGCCGGGCGGGCGCCAGATCGTCGTCGACTCCAAGGTCTCGCTGGAATCCTATATGGCGGCCGTGAACACCGAGGACCCGGTACAGAAGGCGACCCACCTCAAGGCTCATGCCGCCAGCGTCCAGCGCCATGTCCAGACGCTTGCCTCGAAGGACTACCAGTCCAATCTCGGCGGCCGGTTCGACTACATCGCCATGTTCATTCCGGGGGAGAACTTCTTCGCCGCAGCCCTCGAATACAGCCCGGACCTGATCGAGAAGGCGATGAGCCGCTCGGTCATCGTCACCACGCCGACCACGCTGATCGCGCTCGCCCGCACGGTCGCCCATCTCTGGCGCCAGCACGAGATGAACGAGAACGCCATGGCCGCCGCCGATCTCGGCGCCGAACTTTATTCGCGCATCGGGGTCATGCTCGGCCATGTCGAGAAGCTCGGGAAGTCGCTCAACACGTCCGTGGACAGCTACAACTCGCTCATGGGCTCGCTCGACAAGCGGGTCATGCCGACCCTGAAGAAGTTCGAGGACATGAAGATCGCCCCGCCGAACAAGGCCCCGGCCGAGCCGAAACTGATCGAATCCCGCGCAAACACGGCAGAAACCGGCCAGCTGGACCTTGGAGACCCCAAGACCCTCGCCGCCGAATGAGGCCAAACCGTTGACCGCAGCCCGCGCCAAGCCTATCTGACGCCCATGGCCATACGCGAAATCCTCACCGTCCCCGATCCGCGCCTGAAAGAGGTGTCGAAGCCTGTTGAAGGCGGCGTCACCGACGAGCTTCGCGCGCTCATGGATGACATGCTGGAAACCATGTACGACGCGCCGGGCATCGGCCTCGCTGCGATCCAGATCGGCGTGCCGCTGCGCATCATCGTCATGGACCTTGCCAAGGAAGGCGAGGAGCCCCAGCCGAAGTATTTCGTGAACCCGGAAATCGTCGAGACGGTGGAAGAGACCCTGCCTTACGAGGAAGGCTGCCTCTCGGTGCCGGACATTTTCGACGAGGTCGAGCGCCCGGCCCGCTGCCGCATCCAGTACATGGACTATGACGGCTTCAAGGTCGACGAATGGTGCGAGGGCCTCTACGCTGTCTGCATCCAGCACGAGATGGATCATCTCGAAGGCACGCTCTTCATCGACCACCTGTCGCGCCTGAAGCGCCAGCGCGCCATCGACAAGGTGAAGAAGGCCAAACTCCGCGCCCTCCGCGAAGACGCCGCCTGATCACGAGGGCCCGCCCCGCATGGCCCTCCGCATCGCCTTCATGGGAAGCCCCGACATTGCCGTCGGCGTGCTGAAAGCCCTCATCGAAGCGGGCCACGAGATCGTCTGCGTCTATTCCCAGCCGCCGCGCCCCGCCGGCCGCGGCCAGAAGCTGACCCCGACGCCCGTCCATGCCTATGCCGAAGCGCAGGGCATCGAGGTGCGCACCCCGAAAAGCCTGAAGAAGGCGCCGGAGCAGGAGGCCTTCGCGGCCCTCGGCCTCGATGCCGCCGTGGTCGTCGCCTATGGCCTGATCCTGCCGCAGGCCATTCTCGATGCGCCGCGCCTCGGCTGTCTCAACATGCACGCTTCCATCCTGCCGCGCTGGCGGGGCGCCGCGCCGATCCAGCGCGCCATCATGGCGGGCGACATGGAAACCGGCGTCGATGCCATGCTGATGGATGCCGGCCTCGACACCGGCCCCGTGCTCGCCTCGCTGCGCACACCCATTGGCGCCGACGACACCGCCGGCAGCGTCCATGACCGCCTCGCACGTCTTGCCGCCGAGCTCGCCCCGAAGGCGCTCGCCGGCCTCGCCGACGGCAGCCTCGTGCCGCATGCGCAGCCCGAACACGGCATCACCTATGCCCACAAGCTCGGCCCCGACGACCAGAAGGTCGACTGGGTGCGCCCGGCCCGCGATGTCGACTGCCAGATCCGCGGCCTCTCACCCTTTCCCGGCGCCTGGTGCCACTGGACCTTGCCCGGAACGACCGAGCCCGTGCGCCTGAAGCTGCTGAACTGCCGCCGCTCCCGCCGCGAGACTACGGCGCCGCCGGGCATGGTGCTCGACGACCGCCTGCTGGTGGCCTGCGGCGATGGCGGCACCGTCCGCATCACGCGCCTGCAAAAGCCGGGTGGCAAGCCGCTCGACGCCGAGATCTTCCTCAACGGCCAGCCCATTCCTCCGGACACGATGCTCTCATGACCGAAACCTGGATGCGTCTCCTGCGGCCCGAAGACATGGATGCCGTCGCCGCCCTCAACACAGAGGCCTTCGGCGGTCCGGCCGAAGCCGCCATCACCCGCCGCCTGCACGCCGCGCAGGACAGCGTCCTCTCGCTCGTCGCCACGCGTAATGAGGAAATCGTCGGCCATGTCGAATTCTTCCGCATCCTGATCGATGGCCAGCCGTCCGCTGTCGGCCTCGGCCCGATGAGCGTGAAGCCCGGCGTGCAGGGGCAGGGCATCGGCGCGGGCCTCATCCGCATGGGCCTCATCCCGCTCGGCGGGCGTGGCGAGACCATCGTCTTCGTCCTCGGCCATCCGGACTATTACCCGAAATTCGGCTTCTCGGCAGACCTCGCCGCCGTGTTCCGTGCGCCCTGGTCGGGCCCTGCCTTTATGGCGCGGCTGATCAATCCGGGCGCGCCCGAATCCGGCGAGCTCACCTATCCGGCTGCCTTCGGTCCTGCGCACTGATCATGCCCCGCTACCGGCTCCTCATAGAGTATCATGGCGGCCCCTATCAGGGCTGGCAGAAGCTACCCGGCGTGCCGACCGTTCAGGGCGTTCTGGAAGAGGCAGCAACCAAGCTCGATGGCGCACCGGTCGAGGTCTTCGGCGCCGGCCGCACCGACAGCGGCGTCCATGCTACCGGCCAGGTCGCGCACATGGACCTCTCGGTCGACCGGGGTCGCAAGGTCGCCGACGCGATGAACTTCCACCTCCGTCCGCACCCGATCGCGGTGCTCGATGCGGTGGAGGTGGGCGACGACTTCCACGCCCGCTTTGACGCCACCCAGCGGCACTACCGCTATGTCGTTGTGAACCGCCGGGCCGACCTGACGCTGGAACGCGGCCTCGTCTGGCGCGTGCCCTCGAAACTCAGTGCAGAGAAGATGCACGAGGCCGCACAGGCCTTCATCGGCACGCATGATTTCTCCACCTTCCGCGATTCCGACTGCCAGGCGCTCTCGCCGGTGAAGACGTTGAACGAGTTCAAGGTCTGGCGCGAAGGCGAGCATGTGATCTTCACCTGCCGCGCGCAGAGCTTCATCCACCGGCAGGTCCGGTCCATGGTCGGCAGCCTCGTCGACGTGGGCCGCGGCAAGGAAACGGTCGCCTGGGCGAAGGAAATCCTCGACGCCGCCGACCGCACCCGCTGCGGCCCCATCGCCCCCGCCGACGGCCTCTACCTGACCCAGGTGGATTACGACCCGTCCTAGAGCTTCAGTGCGCGCAGCCGCAGGGCGTTGGTGATGACCGAGACGGAGGAGAGGCTCATCGCGGCCGCGGCGATCATCGGGCTCAGTAACAGGCCGAAGACGGGGTAGAGGATGCCCGCCGCCACCGGCACGCCGAGCGAATTGTAGACGAAGGCGAAGAACAGGTTCTGGCGGATGTTCCGCATTGCCGCACGGCTGAGCCGGCGGGCTTTGGCGACGCCCAGAAGGTCGCCCTTCACAAGCGTGACGCCGGCGCTTTCCATGGCGACATCCGTGCCGGTGCCCATGGCGATGCCGACCTGCGCGAGAGCGAGCGCCGGGGCGTCGTTGATCCCGTCGCCGGCCATGGCGACCACGGCGCCGCCTGCCTGCAGCTTTGCCACCACGTCCTTCTTGTCCGACGGGGAGACATCGGCGTGAACCTCGTCGATGCCGAGCGCATCCGCGACCGCCTGGGCGGTGGTCGCATTGTCGCCGGTCAGCATGACGATCCGGAGGCCTTCTGCATGCAGACGATGAATCGCTTCCTGTGTCGTCGGTTTGATCGGGTCGGCGACGCCGATCAGGCCTACAGACCGGCCATCCACCGCGACGAACATCACGGTCTGGCCTTTCTCACGGAACTCATCGGCCTTGCCTGCAAGGGCGCTGTCGAAAGCGTCGATTCGGCGCATCAGTTTTGCATTCCCGACGGCCACTCTCCAGCCGTCCACGTCCGCCTCGGCGCCCTCGCCAGTGACAGACTGGAATCCGGTCGCCTTGCGGGGGAAGAGGCCCCGCTCTTCCGCGCCGCGCAGGATGGCGGCAGCCAGCGGATGTTCGGATGAGCCCTCGACCGAGGCGGCGAACGTGAGCAGGTCCTCTGCGGAGAAGTCGCTGGCGGGTTCCACCGTCATCAGTTCCGGATGGCCCGCCGTCAGCGTGCCCGTCTTGTCGACGACCAGCGTGTCGACCTTTTCCAGCGTCTCCAGCGCATCGGCATTGCGGATCAGCACGCCGGCCTGCGCACCCTTGCCAGTGGCGACCATGATCGACATCGGCGTCGCAAGGCCAAGGGCGCAGGGGCAGGCGATGATCAGCACCGCGACGGCATTGACGAGAGCATGCGCGAGGCGCGGTTCCGGCCCGACGGCCAGCCAGATCAGGAAGGTCGCCGCGGCCACCAGCACCACGGCCGGCACGAACCAGCCGGACACCGTGTCCGCGAGGCCCTGGATCGGCGCGCGGGAGCGCTGCGCCTCGGCCACCATTTTCACGATGCGCGAAAGCAGAGTGTCCTCGCCCACATGCGTCGCCCGCATCGTGAAGGCGCCGGTCTGGTTCACCGTGCCGCCGGTCACGCGGTCGCCCGGCGCCTTGTCCACCGGCACCGGCTCGCCCGTGACCATGGATTCGTCGACGCTGGAGGTGCCTTCGAGAAGGTCGCCGTCCACCGGCACTTTCTCGCCGGGCCGCACGCGCAGCCGGTCGCCCGCCTTCACGCGTTCCAGCGCCATGTCTTCCTCATGGCCATCGTCGTGGATCAGGCGGGCAGTGGGCGGGGTCAGCTGCAGCAGGGCGCGGATCGCGCCGGAGGTCGCCCGCCGGGCACGCAGTTCCAGCACCTGGCCGAGCAGAACCAGCGTCACGATCACCGCCGCCGACTCGAAATAGACAGGCACCCGCCCGTCATGCCCCCGCAGGGTCTCCGGAAATGCCCCGGGGATCACCGTCGCCGCCAGCGAATAGGCAAAGGCAACGCCCGTGCCGAGCGCGATCAGGGTGAACATGTTCGGGCTGCGGTTCTGGATCGAGCGCCAGCCGCGCACGAAGAAGGGCCAGCCGGCCCACAGCACGACCGGGCTCGCCAATGTCGCCTGGATCCAGCTGAATGCTGGCGAATGCAGGAAGCCCGGCAGCGTCACGCCCGGCACCATCTCGCCCATCGCAATCGCCAGCAGCGGCGCGGAAAGGACGACGCCCACCCAGAAACGGCGGGTCATATCGTCCAGTTCGCTTGTGTCCTCCTCGAGGCTCGCCGTCTCCGGCTCCAGAGCCATGCCGCAGATCGGACAGCCCGTATTGGACGTCTCACGCACCTGCGGGTGCATCGGGCAGGTCCAGACCGTGCCGGTATAGCCGGGCGGCACATGGTCGTAGGCGCTGTCCGGCTGGGCCGGCTTTGCCACCGCATTGTGGTGGCAGCAAGCGTGCTCGCCGTTTCCGGCAGCGGGGGTATGGGTGTGCGAATGTGCGGAATGATCGTGGGTCATCGCATATGTATAATACCCCTATGGGGTATAGGCAAGGCGGAAGGTTTCTGGGCGCGCTGACGCGAAGTCAGCCTGTCCTGCGGCCCGGTCCGGCACTAGGCTTGCCCAAAACAGACAAGGGAGAACGGACATGGCGATCGATTTCACGATACCGGAAGAGGCAAAGGAAGTGCGCGAGCGCGTGCGTAAGTGGGTGCAGGAAGAGTGCATCCCCGCCGAGAAGGAAATGGCGGCCGGCAAGCCCTACAAGACGGTTCTGGCGGCGCTGCGTAAGAAGGCGCGGGCGCAGGGCCTGTGGCTGCCCTTCATTCCGGTGGAGCATGGCGGCATGGGGCTCGGCCCGCTCGCCAATGCGCTGGTGCAGATGGAACTCGGGCAGAGCCATCTCGGCGCCCTCTCCATGAACTCGCAGGGGCCGGACGATGCGACCATGCTCACGCTGCTCGCCCACGGCACGGATTTCCAGAAGGAAAAGTTCCTGAAGCCGATCCTGAACGGCGAGAAGCGCGTCTGCTATTCCATGACCGAGAAGGCCGCCGGCGCCGACGCGACCGGCATGCAGACGACCGCCGTGAAAGACGGCAAGGGCAACTATGTTCTCAATGGCGAGAAATGGTTCTCGTCTGCCGCCACCGCCGCCGACATCGCGGTCGTCATGGCAAAGACCAATCCGGAGGCGCCGCGTCACCAGCAATATTCCACCTTCATCGTGGAACTGCCGACACCCGGCTACAACATCGTCCGTGACATCCCCACCATGGCCGTCCACGGGCCGCACTATGCCGAGATGGGCGGCGGCCATGCCGAGGTGAAGATCGAGAACCTCATCGTGCCTGAGGCAAACCTGCTCGGCGGGGAAGGGCAGGGCTTCGCCATGGGCCAGCACCGGCTCGCCTATGGGCGCCTGCGCCACGGCATGCACAATGTCGCCATGGCTCAACGCGCGCTCGACCTTGCCACGGAACAGGTGACGAAGCGTGAGACCTTCGGCAAGAAGCTGGAAGACCGTCAGGGCGTCCAGTTCATGCTGGCCGAGTGCGCGAGCGAGCTCTACATCGCGCGCCTCATGCTGATGCACATCGCCTACAAGGCCGAAAACGGGCTCGACCTCCGGCAGGAGAACGGCATCGCCAAGGTCTTCCTCGCCCATATGGTGCACAAGGTGGTCGACACTGCGATCCAGCTCCACGGCGCGCTCGGCTATTCGCTCGATACGCCGCTCGCCGCCTGGTACACGCACATCCGTTCCCAGCGGCTGGTCGATGGCCCGGACGAAGTGCACAAATGGATCACCGGCAAGAACGTCATCCGCGCCTACAAGAAGGACGGCACGACGGCAGCGGCAGCGGGCGGGGATCTGCTGTGATCAAGCTCACCTTCTGCCTGAGGCGCCTGCCGCATCTCAGCCGCGAGGAATTCCAGCGCTACTGGCGGGAGCAGCACGCCCCCCTGGTGGCGCGTCACGCCAAGACGCTGGGCATCCTCCGCTACGTCCAGAACCATACCGGGCATGACGGCCTGAACGCTGGCATACAGGGCTCACGTGGAGGGCCGGACGCCTATGACGGCGTCGCCGAACTCTGGTTCGAAAGCGAGGAAGCGATGGCGGCCAACAGCAGCGAAGCGGCGGCGGCCGCCGGCCGCGAGCTCCTCGAGGACGAGAAGAAATTCATCGACCTCGCCAACTCCCCCCTCTGGTTCGGAGACGAGTTCGAGGTGGTCGGCTGATCGTCAGCCCTCGTTACTGCCCAGTGCGTCAGCGAGGTCCGCGAGAATATCCTCCACGTCCTCCAGTCCGACCGAGAGACGGATCAGGCCGTCGCTGATGCCATGTTCGAGGCGTCCTTCCCGCGTATAGGTCGAGTGGGTCATGCTGGCCGGGTGCTGGATCAGGCTTTCAGCATCGCCGAGGCTGACGGCGCGGCGGATCATCCGCAGGCGGTTCATCATCGCGATGCCCGCCTCATAGCCGCCTTTCAGTTCCAGCGCGATCATGCCGCCGAAACCGTCCATCTGGCGCCTGGCCAGTTCATGTTGCGGGTGGCTGGGCAGGCCGGGATAGTACACGGCCTCAACGGCAGGCTGGCGCTCGAGCCAGGCGGCGACGATCCCGGCGCTTTCGCAATGGCGTGCCATGCGCAGCTGCAGGGTCTTCAGGCCCCGCATCACCAGCATGGCGTTGAAGGGGGCCATGACACTGCCGGTCATGTCCTTCACGCCGATCATGCGAACGTCCGCGATCGCCTCCGCCCGGCCGAGCACCATCCCCGCCACAAGGTCCCCGTGTCCACCCAGGTACTTGGTTGCAGAATGCACGACGAAATCCGCGCCGAGTTCGATCGGTCGCGTCAGAAGGGGGGAGCTGTAGGTATTGTCCACGACCACGACCGCGCCGGCGCCGTGCGCAATGCGGCTCGCTTCGCGGATGTCGACCAGGCGCATGTTCGGGTTCGCGGGCGTCTCGAAATAGACGACGCGGGTCCGGTCGCTGATCGCGGCGGCAAGGTTCGCCGGGTCGCGCAAGTCGACATGGGTGATGGTGATACCGAACCGGGCCAGGCCGTGGCGCATGAAGGCAAAGGTGCAGCCGTACAGCGTCTTGTCGGTGATGATCTCGTCGCCCGGCTTCAGCAGGGTCCACATGAGGGAACTGATGGCGCCCATGCCGCTGGCGGTGGCGAGGCCGGCCTCGGCGCCCTCCAGGCTGGCGATCCGTTCTTCCAGCAGGGCGACGGTCGGGTTCGAGATCCGGGAATAGATGTGGCCCTCGGCCTCGCCGGCGAACAGGGCGCCGCCGGTCTGGGCATCGGGAAAGGCAAAGGTGGAGGTGAGGTGCAGGGGCGGAGTCAACGCATAGTCGTTTTTAGCCGGGTCATAGCCATGGTGAATGGCACGGGTGGCGGGGCCTTGGGGCCGGGATGCGTCGAAAGCCATGGGCGGGGTGACTCCTCAATTGGCCGCCACATTAGCACGCAAGGCGCAGCGTGAGTTGCCATATTGAGGCGCATGAGGCATTGGTTTTGGCATAATATGCCAACGGGGACTGATATGGATGCCATAGATGCCAGAATTGTGCGCGCCCTCCAGCGGGATGGCCGCCTGACAAACCTCGAACTCGCCGAGGAAGTGGGCCTGTCGCCATCGCCCTGTCTCCGCCGGGTCCGCAACCTCGAGGCCGCCGGCGTGATCCAGGGCTATTCCGCCCTCGTGGACCAGAAAGCCTGCGGCTATCCGATCACCTGCCTCGTGCGCATCCGCCTCGCCAACCATTCGCAGGAGAATGTGCAGGCGTTCGAGCGCAAAGTGGCCGAAACGGATGCCATCTTGGACTGTTACCTGATGACGGGCGGGGCGGATTACGAGCTGCGAATCGTCGCCCGCAGCCTCGACGATTACGAGCAGCTGGTCCGCCAGACGATCCAGAAGATGCCCGGAATCGCCTCGATCGAGACGGCCTTTGCCTATGGGGTCGTCAAGAAGTCCCGCATCCTGCCGGTCCTGGCGGAAAAGGGAGCATAGAACCTCACCGCGAACCTGCTATAGACTCGCGCCATGAACACTCCGCCGACCAAGGCCCCCCCTCAGGCGCCGACCCTTCTCGAAACCCGCAGTCCGCTTCTGCGCCGGCCGGGCAAGTGGCGCATCTCCAACATCATTGATGGCCGGTCCCTGCGGGTGAAGCTCACCGCCGCGGCGCTCGACAATCTCGGCAATCCGCAGGCCGCGCGGAAGGCGGCGCTGGACCTCTTGCACGGGGCCATGTTCCGCGGCCGCATGATCGCGCAGGAACGCCTCCAGCAGGGCGCCGATGGCCTCGACACCGCACGCCTCCTCGCCGCTGTGCAGGACGAGGTGATCAGCGCGCTCTACGACTTCACCACGACCCACGTGCACCGTGCCCGCAACCCGACCGAGGCCGAGCGGATCGCCATCATGGCGACCGGCGGCTATGGCCGCGGTGTGATGGGGCCGTCCTCGGATACGGACCTCCTGTTCCTGCGGGCCTACAAGGCGAGCCCGCACACGGAGAGCGTCGTCGAATACATGCTGTATGCCCTCTGGGACATGGGCCTGAAGGTCGGCAACGCGTTCCGCACGCCGGGCGACTGCGTAAAGCTGGCGCTGGAAGATGTGACCATCAAAACCAGCCTGCTCGATGCGCGCTATATTTGCGGCGACGAGGCGCTCGCCGACGAGATGCTCGTCTCCTTCCGGGAAGGGGCCGTGAAGGGCCGCGACGCGCAGTTCATCGCCGACAAGCTGGCGGAGCGCGATGCACGCCATGCCCGTCAGGGCGATGCGCGCTATGTAGTCGAGCCGAACCTGAAGGAAGGCAAGGGCGGTCTGCGCGACCTGCAGACGCTCTACTGGATCGTCAAGCACATGTACGGCGGCGAGACGCTGGAAGACGTCATGAAGGCCGGTCCGTTCACGGAACATGAATACGCGATCTTCATTCGCGCCGCCCGCTTCCTCTGGACAGTGCGGTGCCACCTGCACTTCGTCACCGGCCGCGCGGAGGAGCGCCTCAGCTTCGACCTGCAGCCGGAACTCGCTGCCCGCATGGGCTATCGCGACCGGCGCGGGCAGCAGGGTGTCGAGCGCTTCATGAAGCGCTATTTCCTTGTCACCAAGGATGTCGGCGGCCTGACGCGCATCCTCGCCGCGAAGCTCGAAGCCGATCACAAGAAAAAGCCGGAAGGCCTGCGCCGCTTCCTGCCCGTTCGGGGGCCGGTCGCGCTGAAGGAGAAGGGCTTTATCCTCGACAATGGCCGGATCAATGTCGACGACGACAAGGCCATGCGGTCCGATCCGCTCAACATGCTGCGCCTGTTCATCGTGGCCCGCGACGAGGACAAGGACATCCACCCGCAAGCCCTGAGCCTGCTGACGCGCAACCTCCGTGCCCTGAACGAGCGCGTCCGGGAGAAGCCTGCTGCACAGGCGCTGATCCTCGATACGATCCTTGGCGGCAACGACCCGGGCACGATCCTGCGCCGCATGAACGAGGCCGGCGTGCTTGGCCGGGCCATACCGGAATTCGGCGGTATCGTCGCGCAGACGCAGTTCAATATGTACCACCACTATACGGTGGACGAGCACACGATCCGCGCGGTCGAGGCGATTGCCGACATGGAGCATGGCCGCGCCGAGCCGATCAAGCTGGTCAGCGAACTGTTCGGCCTGATCGAGAACCGCCGCGCGCTTTATCTTGCGATGCTCCTGCACGATACCGGCAAGGGGAAGGGCGACCAGCAGGTCGAAGGCACCAAGACGGCCCTGCGCGCCTGCGAGCGTCTCGGCCTGCCGGAGGACGAAGCCCAGCTCGTCGCCTGGCTGGTCGGCCACCATCTCGAAATGAGCGAGACGGCGCAGAAGCGCGACATCGCCGATCCGCGCACGGTCGCGAAATTCGCCGAAATGGTCGGCTCGCTCGAACGGATGCGGTTGCTCTACATCCTGACGATTGCAGATATCAAAGCGGTTGGCCCCGGCGTGTGGAATGCCTGGAAGGGCCAGTTGCTGACCGATCTCTATCACAACACGGCCGCGGCCCTGCGCGGCGGACGGACAGACGAGGCCGGCGTCCAGGCGGAACTCGAGGCGCGCGCCGAGCGCCGTCAGGCCGAACTGGTCGACCGGCTCGGCAAGGTTCCGGCGCTGATGCTGGAAATGGAGACGGCCTACTGGACCGGCTTCGATCTCGACGACCTCGCCTGGCATGCCGGCATGCTGAGCGCAGGCGGCGACCTTGTGCGCCACCGGCTCGCGCAGGAAGGCGGGGCTATGGCTCTCTTCGTGTCGGGCGCCGACCGGCCGGGCCTGTTCGCAGACCTTGCCGGCGCCATCGCCCATCACGGCGGTAACATCATTGCCGCGCAGGTCTTTACCAGCCGCGGCAGCCGCATCGTCGACGTGTTCATGCTGCATGACATCCAGGGCAAGCCGTTCGGCGGCGATGATCCGGCGCGCCTCGCGCGACTAGAGGCCGCTCTGCTCGGCGTGCTCGGCGGAACGCCGATGCAGGTCGTGGTCAAGGGCAAGACCGGCCGGCGCGAAGCCGCCTTCCTCGTCCAGCCCTCGGTCCAGATCCGCGACGACCTGTCGGCCGAATACACCGTGGTCGACATCGCGGGCCGCGACCGGCCGGGCCTGCTCTACGAGGTTGCCCGGTGCCTCGCCGATGCCGGCGTGTCGATCCACTCCGCCCATATCGCATCCTATGGCGAGCGCATGTTCGACGCCTTCTATGTGCAGACGGCGCAGGGCGCGAAACTGGGCCCGAATGCCGCGAAAGGGTCTCTTCGCGACCAGCTTCTGGACGTATTGGGACGGCATGAACCGGAGGCCCCGCACACGCCGGCCCGGAAGCTGAAGCGGTCGCGCGCCGTAGACAGTTTCTGAGAACCCCTGCACGAAGCCTTTCATGAGCATCGCCCGCAACACCCTGGTGCAATCCTCGCTGACACTGGGCAGCCGCCTTCTGGGCTTTGCTCGGGACATTCTCCTTGTCGCGAAGCTCGGCGCCGGGCCGGTCAACGATGCCTGGGTAACCGCCCAGCAATTCCCGAACCTGTTCCGCCGCATCTTTGCCGAAGGCGCGTTCGCCTCAGCCTTCGTGCCCACCTATGCGCGCACGCTGGAGGCTGAGGGGCCCGAAGCGGCTGAAGCCGTCGCGCAGGAGGCAATGCGTGTCCTCTTCGCCTTCACGGCCGGGCTCACAATTTTGGCGCAGATCTTCATGCCCTGGGTCCTGCTGGTCATACATGGCGGGCAGGCGGACGATCATGTCCACTACAATCTGGCGGTGCTCCTGACACGGATCACCATGCCTTATCTCAGCTGCATGGCGCTCGCCGCGCTCCTGTCGGGCGTGCTGAATTCCGGTCAGCGGTTCATCCTGTCGTCCGGCGTGCCGACCTTGCTGAACCTCTGTCTCATTCCGGCGGCCTTCGTGTCCGACGTGCCGGAACTGGTGGCGCAGGCGGCAGCTGTGGCGGTGCTGGTTGCCGGCGTGCTTCAGGTGGCGATGCTCTGGTGGGGTGTCACGCGCCAGAAGGTCCGCCTCAGCCTGATCGGCTGGCCGCGCATCACGCCCGCGGTGAAGAAGGTCATGGCGCTTGCCGTGCCCGGAACGATCGCCGCCTCGGGCACGCAGATCAATATCCTCGTCAGCCAGTCGCTCGCGAGCTTCGAGCCGGCGGCCAAATCCTGGCTCTACACCGCAGACCGGCTCTACCAGCTGCCGCTCGGCCTTGTCGGCGTTGCGGTCGGTGTCGCCATCCTGCCGCGCCTTTCGCGCGCTGCGCGCAGCGAGGACCATAAAACCAGCCAGGCGACCATGGACGAGGGCATCGGCCTTGCCATGGCGCTGACCCTGCCGGCGGCGGCCGCGCTTCTGGTTGTGCCGGTCTTCCTGATCGATTCCTTCTTCGTGCGCGGCAAGTTCCTCGAGTCCGACGCCATTGCGTCCGGCGGGGCGCTGTTCCATTTCGCCTGGGGCGTGCCAGCCTTCGTGCTGATCAAGGTCCTCGCGCCGGCTTTCTTCGCCCGGGAAGACACCAAGACGCCGATGCGTTTCGCCCTCCTGTCGGTGGCGATCAACACGGTTCTCGGGGCCGGCCTGTTCTTCTGGTTCAGCCGGCAAGGAACCGTCGGCTTCATCGGTCTCGCCATTGCGACCTCGGTTGCGGCCTGGGTCAACGCCCTCATGCTCAGCACCACGCTCGCCACCCGCAACTGGTACCGGCCGGGGCCTGTTCTCGTCTCGCGGACGATAAGGGCGCTGCTCGCCAGCGCCATCATGGCCGGATCGGTCTGGTTCATGCGGGCGAACCTCGACTGGATCCGCGAACATATCGTGGATTCCCGGGCCCTCGCGGCTGCAATTGTGATCCTTGCGGGGGGCACAATTTACGGCATTGCAGCCCTTCTGACGGGGGCAATCCGGCTCCGCGACATCCGGACGGCCTTGCGCCGTTAGGCAAATGCGCTACACGCCCTGCGCATGACCGATACGAAATCCCCCGCCTATACCGGCCCTGAGCGCGTTTTCTCCGGCGTTCAGCCGACCGGCAACCTGCACCTTGGCAACTATCTCGGGGCGCTGAAGAAGTTCGCGAACCTGCAGCAGGAAGGCCATGACTGCCTTTACTGCGTGGTCGACCTGCACGCCATCACCATGCCGGTGGAGAAGGGCGCCCTGGCCGACCAGACGCGCCAGATCGCAGCCGCCTACATTGCCAGCGGCGTCGATCCGAAGAAGTCCGTGATCTTTGCCCAGTCCTCCGTGCCGGGCCATTCCGAGCTCGCCTGGGTATTCAACTGCGTGGCGCGGATGGGCTGGGTCGAGCGGATGACCCAGTTCAAGGACAAGGCCGGCAAGGATGCCGAGCGGGCCTCCGTGGGCCTGTTCACCTATCCCGTCCTGATGGCGGCCGACATCCTGCTCTACAAGGCGACGCACGTGCCGGTCGGCGACGACCAGAAGCAGCACCTCGAACTCGCCCGCGACATCGCCGAGCGCTTCAACCGCGACTATGACGTGCCGGGCTTCTTCCCGTTGCCGGAACCGCTGATCAAGGGGCCGGGCGCCCGCATCATGAGCCTCAAGGACGGTACCAAGAAGATGTCGAAATCCGACCCGTCGGAGCTTTCGCGCATCAGCTTCACCGACGATGCCGACGCGATCGCGAAGAAGATCCGCAAGGCGACGACGGACTCTGGCGTGATTCCGGGCACGGTCGAGGAACTCAAGGGCCGTCCGGAAGTCGAGAATCTTGTCGGGATCTATTCGGCGCTGTCCGGCCTTACGGCGGAGCAGGTGCTGGCGGAATACGAAGGCAAGGGCTTTGGCGTGTTCAAGCCGGCGCTGGCCGACGTGACCGTCGCGCACCTTGCGCCGATCACAGCCCGCTTCCGCGAAATCCTTGCCGACCGGGCAGGGCTCGACGCGATACTCGCGGATGGTGCGGTCAAGGCGAACGCACTGGCCGAGCCGATCATGGAAGACGTGCGCCGCACGGTCGGCTTCTGGCGGCCCTGATCCCGAAAGCGTGAAGCGCCGTGCCATTCCGGCACATTGACCCCTGTCCGGGGGGCGCTACCACTCCGGCAACACTCTTGGAGAGGACTTGTTCCATGCTGTTTCGCGCCCTGATTCCCGCTGCCGCCCTGCTTCTGGTGGCCTGTTCCGCTGAAAAGTCTTCGGCTGAGCCCGAAGCCCCGGCCACCGCAGCCGCCCCGGTCATCGAGATCCGGGATGCCTTCATCGTGAAGCCGGCCGAAGGCCGCGACGTGGCCGGTGGGGGGCTCACGGCCTATGTCACCGGCGGCCCGGTGGACCTTGTCGGCGCGACGAGCGATGCCGCGACCCGGGTCGAACTTCACACCATGTCCATGGACGGCGGCGTCATGCAGATGCGCCAGGTCGAGAAGTTCACCGCCAAGGATGGCGAGCCGATCGTCCTGAAGCGCGGCGCGGACCACCTGATGCTGTTCGGTTTCGACCCCGCGATCCAGGAAGGCGACAAGGTCGACCTGAACCTCGAATTCCGCGATTCGAACGGTAATTCGCAGACGGTGGTCGCCACGGCGGACGTGACCGGCCTAGGTGACTGAAAGTTCATCCGCCCGCGGACCGGTGCCGCAGCATTGATTTTCAAGGCCTCCCGGGCGGAACCGGGGTGAACTGGCGCGCGTTTTGCGTGCGGGACATGCGTATTGCGGACATTTAACAGTTAATGACCTGTTAAAATGCCACAATTGCTCGCATAGTGTCCTGAACGCAACAGCATAGCCAACCCCCGGGGATCCGTAGAGTATGGCCTTCGACAGCCGCCTTCATGCTGCCTACCTGGAGGAAGGTCCTGATCCGCGTGAGCTGTCTGCCGAGCACCTCAGAGCGCTCGAAGATGCTGAACCGCACCCGATCATGGACTTCTTCCGCGGCCTCTGGCGGCGGATCGTTTTCCTGTTCAAGCTGACCCTGTTCCTCGGCCTTGTCGGGGCCTATCCGGTCTCGATCCTCCTGTCGCACAAGATCGACGATTCCGACATCGTCTTTGCCGACGGCCAGAACTGGGCTTTCCCGGAATCCGGTATCGCCATCACCAAGATCGCCCGCGAGCTGGAAGGGAAGGGCTGGGCGGCAGACAAACCGAACTGGCACCCGCAGGCCCGCCTGACCGCCATGCCGGCCTGGCAGGAAGCGACCGCCGACGGACTATCCGAATTCACCCGCCTCGTGGCCGGTGCCGTGCCCGGTGCCGAGGGCGAGCCCGACAGCGACCTGCTCGCCGCCTCGCGCCTGCTGAAGGGCCTGCCGGGCGAGGACATGCGCCCCCGCCTGACCGCCGCCGCCGAAGCCCTCAACCGGTTCGACTCGCGCGCCAGCCGCAAGGTCGTCGACCTGCCCGAACGCCGCAGCCTCGCTGCCGAAGAGGCCCGCATGTTCGCCGGCTGGGCCGAAGCCGACCAGGACGACCTCTCCACTCAGATCTATCAGGAAGCCACCGGCTGGCCGGCCTCCAAGCAGGACATCCGCGTCTTCTACGCCGCCAAGGCCCGTGCCCATATCGCGCTCCAGATGCTGAAAGCCGCCCGTTCGGCTGACCGTGTCAGCGCCGGCGACGCCGAGACGGTTGCCGCCTATGACAGGGCCGAGGCCGCCTGGACCCGCGCCGCCCGCATCCGTCCGCTCATGGTCTCGAACCAGAAGGGCGACGGCGCCGTGATGTCCAACCACCTCGCCAGCCTCGGCTTCTTCCTGCGGGACGCCCAGCGCACCTCGCTCGAACTCGCGGAAATGCTGGGCAAGCCCGTCGCCCCGCCGGAAGGCGAGGTCGCCCAGGTCGAAACTCAGGTCGCGTCCGCTACGCCGTAGCGGACCGCGGTTCCCTCGCTCCCACAGCCCATAAGCCCTTGATCCGCTTGACGGTGCGCGCCATCTGTTGCCTGTGAGGCAGCCATAGAGAAAGGGCGCGCGGCCATGTTCATCCAGACCGAACCGACCCCGAACCCCGATACGATCAAGTTCCTGCCGGGCTATGACGTGGCCGGCGACCGCGGCCCGTTCGATTTCCCGGACGCCACCAGCGCGCGACTCAGCCTGCTGGCCCGCGCCCTGTTCCAGATCGATGGCGTCGACCGGGTCTTTCTCGGCAGCGATTTCGTCTCGATCAACAAGACACCGGAAAAGGATTGGCGGCATGTGAAGCCGATGGTCCTTGCCGCGATCATGGACCATTACATGGCTGGTCTGCCGGTGATCGAGGAAGGCGCGGAGCCGTCCGCCGCTGGCGAAGCCGAAATCACCTATGAAGGCGCGGCAGCCGAGATCGTCGAGGAAATCCGTGAGCTGATCGAGACGCGCGTGCGCCCGGCCGTGGCGCAGGACGGCGGCGACATCATCTTCCACCGGTTCGAGCCCGAGACGGGCATCGTGCACCTCTCCATGCGCGGCGCCTGTGCCGGCTGCCCGTCTTCCACGATGACCCTGAAACAGGGCATCGAGAACATGCTGAAGACCTATGTGCCGGAAGTGACCGCCGTCGAAGCGGTTCTTTAAGGCGCGCCCAAGACCTCTTGACGGCCCGCACGAAGACGGGCCGCATATCCCGGACAAGCAAGAAGGATATTTCCATGGCCCACCCCGTGAACGACCACGCGCTGGACGTCATTTTCCGTGATGCGCGCAGCTATAATGGCTGGCGGGAAGAAGCCGTTCCGGAAGTGCTGATCCGCGCCGTCTATGACCTGGCGAAGCTCGGGCCGACCAGCGCCAACAATTCGCCGGCGCGTTTCCTGTTTCTCCACACCGAGGCGGCCAAGCAACGCCTTTTGCCGCTGATGATGGAAGGCAACCGCGAGAAGACACTGAAAGCTCCGTGGACGGTGATCATCGCCTATGACATGGAGTTCCATGAGAAGATCCCGCAACTCTTCCCGCACAATCCGGGTGCCAAGGACTGGTTCCATCATATCAAGGAACCGACCGCTTTCCGGAATGGCACGCTGCAGGCCGGTTATCTGATGCTCGCCGCCCGCGCCCTCGGCCTCGATTGCGGCCCGATGTCCGGCTTCGACAATGCCGCCGTCGACAAGGAATTCTTCCAGAGCCAGGACGGCGAGATGAAGAACTGGAAGTCCAATTTTATCTGCAATATCGGACATGGCGACCGTACCACGATCTTCGAACGTTCGCCGCGCCTCTCCTTCGAGGAGGCCTGCCGCATTCTGTAGGCGGACAAGATGCTGGTCCTGGGGCTCAACACTGCGTTTACGGCCATGGAGGCCGCGCTCGTCCGCGACGGCGAAATCCTCGCCGATGCGCGCGAGGTAATGGCGCGCGGCCAGGACAAGCACCTGCCGGCCCTCGTCCAGCGCCTGCTGGACGCACAGGGTGTCAGTTTCGCAGATCTTGACCGGATCGCTGTCGTCACCGGCCCCGGCAGTTTCACCGGAATCCGCATCGGTGTCGCCTATGCGCGCGGCCTGTCGCTGGTCAACGGGGCGCCCTGCGTCGGTGTCACCAGCCTTGAGGCCGCCGTCCCGATGGGCATGGAGGCCACCGTCATAGGGTGCCTGGCCGGCCAGAAGCGCCCGCCCGACCAGACGTGGTGGGTGCAGGGTGTGAGTGGCGGCCAAGGCATCGCCGACGTTCTGGAAGTGACGCTCGACCAGCTCCTGCCCATGTTGGAAGGCTTCCACGCGCCCGTCTTCATGGACAATGCCGAAGCACTCGGCGAGGCGAAGGCGAAGCTCGACCTGCGCCCGCTCGTGCCTTCCGCCATCACCGCCGCGCTGAAGGGCGGGGTGTTCGATCCGTCGAAACACCCGCCGTCGCCGGTCTATGCGCGCGAGCCGGACGCGACCTTGCCGGAGCCGCGGGCATGACCCATCCGGTCCTCGTCCTGCGCGCAGAAGATGCAGGGCGCATGAGCCGGCTGCACATGGACTGTTTCGCCGACCCGTGGAGCGCGATTTCCTTCCGGGGGATGCTGCTCGATCCGGCGATCCTGTCGCTCGGCATCGAACTGGACGGCGCGCTCGCCGCCTTTGCCACCGCGCAGACGGTTGCGGGCGAGGCCGACATCCTCACCATCGCCACCGCGCCCGCGCACCGGCGCAAGGGCCTAGCCGCGACGCTGATCCGTGCCCTCGTCAGCCGTCTCGGCGAGCGCGGCGTCTCGCGCATCACGCTCGACGTGGCGGAAGACAACACGCCCGCCCGCGCGCTCTACCGCGAACAGGGCTTCACGGAAGACGGCCGCAGGCCCCGCTACTACACGGCCGGGCGGGATATCCCGGTCGATGCCGTCCTGATGTCGCGCAAGCTGAGCCTGTAACGCGGTATTGTGATCGCGCCGCATCTATCCAAATCCCTCCGCCACGCTACCATTCCTGAAACAGGAGGCTCCCATGGCAGACGGCGCGAACACAAAAGACATCCCGCAGGGCGTTTTCGATCTTTACGACCAGTATTGCCACGGGCAGATCTCGCGCCGTGCCTTCTTCGACGGTCTCGGCAAATATGCCGTGGGCGGATTGAGTGTGACCGCGCTTGCCGCCTGCGCCATGCCTGACTATTCGAAGCAACAGACCGATGAGGCCGACGAGGACATTGCCGGCGAGATGGTCACGTATGTCTCGCCGAACGGGGCAGGCGAGATGTCCGGATATTTCGTGCGCCCGGTGCGCAGCGTCACCCTGCCGGGCGTGCTCGTCGTGCATGAGAACAGGGGCCTCAACCCGCACATCAGGGATGTCGCCCGCCGCGCCGCCAAGGCGGGCTATACGGCCTTTGCGCCCGATGCGCTCTATCCGCTCGGCGGCTATCCCGGAAACGACGATGACGGCCGCGCCCTGCAGGCCCAGCGCGACCCCGCCGCCATGCTGGCCGATTTCATGGCCGGCGCGGAATTCCTGCGCGACCATCCGACGACCAATGGCAAGGTCGGCGTCACGGGCTTCTGCTTCGGCGGGGCGATCACCAACCTGATGGCGGTCAAACAGCCCTGGCTCTCCTGTGCGGTGCCATTCTATGGCGGTTGGCCCTCGGCGGAGGAGGCGGCGCAGCTCGAAGTGCCGCTGCAGATCCACCTCGCCGGGCTGGACGACCGGGTGAATGCCGGATGGCCCGCCTATCAGGCTGCGCTCGATGCGGCAGGGAAAGTGTACGAAGTGTACATCTACGAAGGCGTGAACCACGGCTTCCACAATGACACGACACCCCGCTACGACGAGGCGGCAGCAAAGCTCGCCTGGAGCCGGACGCTGGACTTCTTCGGTAAGCACCTCGCCTGACGGGGCTGGACTCAGCCCGGAATCTGAACAATGTTCCCGGTATGTTCGAATCCGCCTGCCTCTTCGATACGGCCATCGGCCTCTGCGGCCTCGCCTGGAGCGAAGACGGCCTGACCGGCGTGCAATTGCCCGAGGCGAGCGAAGAGAAAACTGCCGCACGCATCGTCCGGCATGGCGCGACGCGGGTGAACGAGGCGGACGCACCCGCAGGAGCGGCCGCCGCGATCGCCGCGCTCCGGGCCTTCCTCTCCGGCGAGCCGACCGGCTTCGACACGGTCAGCCTCGACATGCAGCGCCATTCCGCCTTCGAGCAGAAGGCGTATGAGGCCCTTCGCAAGGTGCCGTGGGGCCGGACGGTCACTTATGGGGACCTCGCCCAAGCGCTCGGCGATCCCGGCGCAGCGCGTGCCATCGGGGTCGCCATGGGCCGGAATTCCTGGCCGCTGATTGTTCCCTGTCACCGCGTGCTGGGCGCCAATGGCTGGCTCGGCGGCTTCTCCGCGCCGGGCGGTACGGTCACCAAGAAGGCCTTGCTGGAACGCGAAGGCGTCTATCCCGATGGCGGCCAGATGGCCCTGTTCGAATGACGAAAGCGCCGCTGGAAATCCTCAACCGCGATGCGCGCCGGCTCTGGCTGCATGCGCAGGGCTTGTCCGCAACACCGACCGGCCCGCTGGACCTCGCCGCCCTGATCCGCGATCTCGGCTTCGTCCAGCTCGACTCGATCCGCGTCGTTGCCCGCGCACACGATCACATCATCTGGTCCCGCAACCAGAACTACCGCGAGCCCATGCTCGACAAGCTGATGCGCAAGGATCGCGGTGTCTTCGAACACTTCACGCACGACGCCTCCGTCATCCCGATGGAGTTCTATCCCAACTGGCGGCGGCAATTCCGCCGGCTCGAAGAGAAGGTCCGCGGCTGGGAATGGCATCGCGGCATGCTGGACGAGCAGGGCCGTGCGGAGATCGTCGAACGCATCCGCGCCGAAGGCCCACTCTCCACCAAGGCCTTCGACACAAAGATTGAAGGCCCCCGCGAGATGTGGCGCCGCCCGCCGCACAAGCTTGCCCTCGACTATATGTGGTATGCTGGTGACCTCTCCACCTCGCACCGGGAGAACTTCACCAAGTTCTACGACCTGACCGAGCGGGTGATCCCGGACCATCACCGCGATGACGAGCCGCCCGAGCAGGAACAGGTCGACTGGCTCTGCCGGGAAGCCCTCGACCGGCTCGCCTTCGGGTCGGACGGGGATATCCAGCGCTTCTGGGCCGCCGCCGAGATGGCCGAGGTGAAGGACTGGTCGGCGCGCCAGAAACGCCTCGTACCGGTCAGGATCGAGACGGCAGACGGCAACTGGATCACCGTTGCCGCCACTTCAGACATCGAAACCCGCCTCAAGACCGCCCCTGTACCGACCTCCCGGTTGAGAATTCTCAACCCGTTCGACCCGGTGATCCGCGACCGCAACCGCCTGCAGCGCCTGTTCGGTTTCGACTACCGGATCGAGATATTCGTGCCCGCCGCCAAACGGGTCTGGGGCTATTACGTCTATCCGCTGCTGGAGGGCGACCGGTTCGTCGGCCGGCTCGAGGCGAAGGCCGATCGTGCGGCCGGCACGCTGACCGTCGACCGGCTCTGGGTGGAGCCGGGGATTGCCTGGACCGAAGCCCGCAATGCCCGTCTGGATGCCGAACTCGCCCGTTTCGCACGGCTTGCCGGAGTTGACAGCGTTGTCCGGAAAGACGAACTGCAACTGGACTTCCCGGCGCGCTGAGGGCACATATTGAACATGGATCGACTCGAAAAACTCTGTGTTGAGAAGGGCCTCCGCATGACGGAGCCGCGGCGCGTGATCGCCCGGGTGCTTTCGACGGCCACCGACCACCCCGATGCCGAAGAGCTGCACCGGCGTGCCAATGCCGAGGATGCCTCGATCTCGCTCGCCACGGTCTACCGGACCGTCAAGCTGTTCGAGGATGCCGGGATCATCCAGGCGCACGATTTCCGGGATGGACGCGCCCGTTACGAGGAAGTGCCGGACGAGCACCACGACCACCTGATCAACGTGAAGACCGGGGAAGTCGTCGAGTTCCATTCGGACGAGATCGAGGAATTGCAGGAAATCATCGCCCGCAAGCTCGGTTTCCGGCTGGTCGACCATCGTCTCGAACTCTACGGCGTGCCCCTCAAGGAAGGCGAAGCCGACTGACGGCAGGTCCGTTCAACTCCGGTAAATAATTGGCGCCGCATTCTGGGCTGAGTTTCGCCCACGCCCACTTCCGTCCGCCATCAGGCCACCTGCGCCGCATGGATGCCGTAATCGGGGCGTAGGTCCGCCCCGGGAGGATCGCGTCGTCATGTTTCTGGCCTGGCTGCTTACTTTCACCCTAGCGACGGGGTCCGGGCCAATGAACTCGGCCCTTCAGGCGACCGAGGCCCCCACGACGCTGCGCGCCGCCTTCACGGTCGAGCTCCAGTCCTCCAGTGCCCGCCGGGTCTACAGGTTCGATCCGAGGGAAAAGGGCACGAAGCGCTGGCAGGTGCTCGACTGGCAGGGCGATGACGAGGAGCTTGAGGCAGTGGCCGCCGCCTGGGCAGCCGAGGCAGCCCCGGACGGGCGGCTTTTCCCGGACGACCTGCGCGCCAGCCTTGGTCCGCAGGTCCTGGTCGACGACATGGGGCCGGCCTGGAAACTGTCGTTCCACCACCGTCCCTCGGTGAACGACGGGGAATACGATATCTGGGCCGCCGAGCGCCTTCAGGCGACGGCCTGGCTCGACCCGGTCGGTGAGCGTTTCCTGCGGATCGACTATACGCTGCCGCAACCGGTGGCCGGACCGGAGGGTGGCACGCTGACCCGCTACGACCAATCCTATTTCATCCGCACCGAACCGCGCTGGGGCATGAGCTACGTGTCCGGCTTCTCCATCGACCTGCAGGCCCGCGCGGCCTTCCGCACCATCGCACGCCGCTATTCGGCGAACATCGTGAACGCGGAATTCTTCTTTGCCAGCGACGAGGCCCAGCGCGCCTTCGAGGTGTCGCATCAGCTGACACAGTAATCCGGTCTGGCCTGCCACGTCCTGCGCGTTAAACTCGCGCCATGACGATTCACATGCTGAAACTCTGCGTCGGGGCCGAGGATGTCGAAGACCTCGCCAACTGGCAGGCACGGCAACTGAAGCGGATGCCGGCCCCGGTCCACCATACACGCATGTTCCCCAAACGGGCCGAGGAGATGCTGCGGGGCGGGTCGATCTACTGGGTCATCAAGGGCGCGATCCGCGTGCGCCAGCGCATCGTGGACCTGCGGCAGGAGAAGGACGAGGAAGGCCGCGACATGTGTGCCGTCGTGTTCGATCCGGAACTGGTGCGCACCTATGCGCAGGCCAAGCGGCCCTTTCAGGGCTGGCGCTATCTCAAGCCTGAAGATGCCCCGCGCGACCTGAAATCCGGCGAGGCGGCGCTGGATATTCCTCCGGACCTCGACACCGCCCTCAAGAATGCCGGCGTCTGGTAGGGATCAGGGGACGATTTCGCTCGCGGCGGCACGGGCTTCGCGACGGGCAGTGAAATGGGTCTCGAACGCCACGACCAGGCAGGCGAGGATGATGATGGAAGCCCCCGCATAGAGGCGCAGGCTCGGCACTTCCTGGAAGAAGGCATAGCCGAGCAGGGACGACCAGATGAGGCCCGTATATTCGAACGGGGCGAGCGTCTGGGCCTTCGCGCGGGCATAGGCGAGCGTCATCAGGTACCAGATCCCGATGGCGACGAACGCGACGGCGATGAACAGGGGCCAGGTATCGGACTGGGGCAGGGCGCCGGCAAAAGGCAGGACCGGCAACAGGAACAGGGCCGGCAGCACGTTCATGAACGTCACCAGTGTCAGGGCATCTTCCTCCTTCGCCCTCAGGCGAAGCAGCACGATGTTGAGCGCATAGCCGACGGCGGAGAAGATCATGGCCGACAAGCCGAGAACCCGGTTGCCATTGGTGTGCATGGCAATCGGTTCGCCGGACAGCGCCAGGGCCGCACCCGCAAAGCCGACGATCGAGGCGCCGATGGTCACCGGGCTCATCCGCTCGCCCAGCAGGACGCGGGCGATCGGGGCGATCATCAGAGCGGCGGTGAAGCCCATCACCACGGCTTCGGCGAGACTGATCTGGGTCAGGGCGTAGAAGAAGGTCACGGCCGAAGAAAGCTGCGCCAGCGAACGCAACATATGGAAGCGGATCGCCTTCCAGCCCGGCATGGGCTTGCGTAACGCAATGAACACAGCGCTGATGACCAGCGTAGCAGAGAAATAGCGCCAGGCGGTCGCGGTAAGGACGTTCGTCCCGCCCAGCGTGATGGCTTTCATCATCGCGTCGAGCGCGCAGCCGCACATGACGGCAAGGCAAACCAGGATGATGGGATGGGGCAGGCGCATGGGGCGGCAGCCTTCGCCGCGCCGGGCGCTGCCGTCAAGACGGCACCTCAGGGATAACGTGACGGAGGTTGGCGTCGGGTCAGCCTGTTTTCGCGGAAAGCGATCCGTTATGATTGGTTTCAACTGGGCAACAGACCCGGACAGAACGATACCAGGAGGAAACGGGCATGGCAGATGACGCAACGCCCCTCGATATCGATCCCGATGCCCTGCGCGAGAAGTATCGCGCCGAGCGCGACAAACGCGTGCGGGCAGACGGGAACGACCAGTATGTCAACATGGCGGGCGAGTTCGCCCATTATATCGACGACCCCTATTGCGAGACCGTGCCACGCGACCCGGTGACGGATCATGTCGAGGTCTGTGTCATCGGCGGTGGCTTCGGCGGCCTTCTTGCGGCCGGGAAACTGCGCGAGGCCGGCTTCGACGATATCCGCATGGTGGAGAAGGGCGGCGACTTCGGCGGCACCTGGTACTGGAACCGCTATCCCGGCGCGGCCTGCGATATCGAGAGTTATATCTACCTGCCGATGCTGGAGGAGACCGGCTACATGCCGGTCGAGAAATACTCCCGCGCGCCGGAGATACTGGAACACTCCCGCCGCATCGGCCGGCACTATGACCTCTATCGCAACGCCCTTCTTGGTACGGAGATTACCGGCCTGCACTGGGATGAGGATCATGGCCGCTGGCAGGTGCACACCAATCGCGGCGACCGCTTCACCGCGCAATATGTGGTGATGTCCAACGGCCCGCTGAACCGGCCGAAGCTGCCGGGCATTCCGGGCGTCGAGACCTTCGCCGGGCATTCCTTCCACACCAGCCGCTGGGACTATGACTATACCGGCGGGGACAGTTCCGGCGGTCTCGACAAGCTGTCCGACAAGGTGGTCGGCATCATCGGCACCGGCGCAACGGCCGTGCAGTGCGTGCCGCACCTTGCGCGCGGGGCAAAGCATCTGTTCGTTTTCCAGCGCACGCCTTCCTCGGTGGACTATCGCGGCGACCGCCCGACCGACGAGAACTGGGTGAAGTCACTCAAGCCTGGCTGGCAGAAGGAGCGGATGGAGAATTTCAACACCCTCGTTTCCGGCGGCTTTGCGCCGGTGGACCTGGTGCAGGACGGGTGGACGGACATTATCCGCAACATCCTCCTAATCGCCACGCAGGAGGGTAACCAGCACCTCTCGCCGGAGAAGCTGGCCGAACTGGCAGAGCTGGCCGATTTCAAGAAGATGGAACAGGTGCGCGGCCGCGTGGACGAGATCGTCAGCGACCCCGCCACCGCCGAGGCGCTGAAGCCCTGGTATCGCCAGTTCTGCAAGCGGCCGTGCTTCCACGACGACTATCTCGCCGCCTTCAATCGGGACAATGTCACCCTGGTCGATACGAACGGGCAGGGTGTCGATGCGATCACGCCGAAGGGCGTCGTGGTGGACGGCAAGGAGTATGAGCTTGACTGCCTCGTCTACGCGACGGGCTTCGAGGTGGGAACCGACTATACCCGCCGCGCTGGCTACAATCCGATCGGGCAGGGCGAAGTCTCGCTCGCCGAAGCCTGGCATGACGGCATGCGCAGCCTGCACGGCATGTTCGTGCACGGATTTCCGAACCTTTTCGTGATGGGTCCGGCACAAGCAGGTTTCACGGCGAACTATCCGCACCTTCTGGCCGAGCAGGCCGTGCAGATCGGTTACACACTCGCCGAAACGAAAGCGCGGCAGGCAAACCGGTTTGAACTGACGGAAGCGGCTGAGCAGGCCTGGGTCGATACGATCATCGACAAGGCCATGCTGCGCGAGAAATTCCTGCAGGAATGCACGCCGGGTTACTACAATAATGAGGGCAAGCCGAATGACCGGAGCCGTCAGGACCTGTCATATGGTGCCGGGCCGAACCCCTACTTCGCCATCCTGAAGGACTGGCGGGAGGCCGGTGAACTGGCGGGGCTGGCGCTCGTCTGAGCAGGCCCCGCCAATCCGGGATCAGTAGCGGATGCGCAGATCCGAGATCGACTGGGCGATCTTGGTGTAAGCATCTTTTAATTCGTCCGCGCTGTCCGGCGTGAAGGCATAGTCGGCGCTGGTGGCACAGTAGTTGAGGACATCCTGGCCGGCCTTGGGCGCCTGGAAGGCGACGGTGTAGATGCGGACACCTTCAGCCTTGATATTGTCGCAGAGCTTCTTGGCTTGCGCGAAGGAGTCGCCCTGCCCGGATGTGTACTCGGTGTTGAATTCACCGTCCGTCATCACGATCATCGCCTTGGCGGAATCCGGTTCGTCATAGGCAAGCGGCTTCGAGTCGGTTGGCCAGATACTCGCCCAATCCGGAGCGAGGAGATACCAGCCCCAGGCCACCCCGATATGGCCGGCCGTGTAGCCGCTCGCATAGAGACCATCGATATAGTCATACAGATCATCCCGGTTATCCGTCAGCGGAAGAGGCGGCTGTGGGTTGCATGACTGAACGGTCCAGCTGTCTTTTTTTGAGTTATAGGTGGCGTCAGCCGCTTCGACCCAGGCACCCGGACCGGGGTCCACATCCGTGAAGGCCTCCGAGCCGGTCCGCTCCCTGACGCAGGTATTGTTGACGGTCTTGCTTTCCGTGCCCCACGTCTTGCAGCTTCCATTTTTTCTGTACTTTGTACAGACGGTTTCGGTATAGGTCCGCTTGGGTTTCTGATTCGTCACAGCCTCGAAATATGTGCCGGCGTCGGCCATCGTCGAATAGGCGGCCATGCCGAGGCGGACCTCGCCCAGATCAGCGTCCGGATTCTTCGGAAGAAGCACGTCTACGGCGTCATAGGCCGCAGCCTTGAGGGCATTCATCTTGCTGGTGCCCATCGAGCCCGAAACGTCGAACACGAAGGCCACATCGACGCTGCCGATCCCGTAAGTCGAGCCGGAGGTTACGGTGAAGTCCAGATACTGGTAGCCGATCAGTTCGGTCAGCGTGGTTTTTTGTGCGCATTTGACCGTGACATCGATGTCCTGAGTTCCCTTGGTGAAGGTCACCACGGGAGGCTTGCAGCTCATTGAGTAGGATTTGTCTTTGACCACACCATCGACAAAGCTGTTGATGTAGGTCTCAATCTCGGCCTGCGACTTACCGGCCTGCATCTCGCGGGAGCCTGCGATCACGGCATTGTCGATCGTGTACTGCATGAACGACCGGCTCGTGTTCGTGTTCTGCAGGTCGATCGCGATGCCGACCAGCACCAGAATGGGGATGATCGCGATGGCCAGAATGACCGCGACATTGCCTTCGCGGCTCTCGATCCAGGTGGTGCGCTTGTTCAACATGAGCGTGTCCCGCTACCCTACAACCTCGGCGAGTATCCTCCATTAGCCTTTCCATTGCCCTAAGACGTCGGAGCAAACCCGGGCATGCGGTTAAGGAAACGGTAAGCATCACAGGCGGCGAGCCGAGCAGGAGAGACGCGCGCAAATCGCCGTTACCACCACAGATTCCGGCTCGTGGAGCTGGCATTTTCAGTGCCGGTCGTGCAGAGAGGCTGTAGCGAAGTTTTTTCAGCGTTCACGACAAGTGTCTCACCCGGTGCACCTGTCTGGCACACCGGAGACCGGATGGAACTGATCGCCCAGTACTGGCCGCTCCTGCTTGCCCTGGCCGCTGCCGGCATCGCCGCAGGCCTTGCCGCAGGCCTCTTTGGAATCGGCGGCGGCGCGATCATCGTGCCGGTCCTTTTCTTCCTGTTCGATGCCATGGGGTATGGCGAGACGGCCATGCACGTCGCCGTTTCGACCTCGCTCGCGACGATCATCCTGACATCGGCGCGTAGCGTCAGCGCGCATCATGGGCACGGGGCGGTCGACTGGCAGATCATCCGGGGATGGGCGCCCTGGATCGTGATCGGCGCGCTGGCCGGCATGGCCCTCGCGAGCCATCTGTCGAACCTCGCCCTGCTCGGCATCTTCGGATCGCTGGCCTTCCTCCTGTCGGCTCAGCTCTTCTTCGGCCGTCCGACCTGGCGCCTCGCCGACGATATGCCGAAAGGCGTGCTGCGCTCGGTTCTGGGAACATGTATCGGAGCGCTATCCGCCCTCATGGGGATCGGTGGCGGTACGTTCGGAGTAAGTCTGATGACGCTCTACGGCCGCCCGATCCACCAGGCGGTGGCGACCGCGGCCGGCTGGGGCGTTGCCATCGGCCTGCCTTCGGCCATCGCTGCCGTGGCAATCGGCTGGGCAAGGGAGGGCTTGCCGCCATTTTCGCTCGGCTATGTGAACCTCGCTGCCTTCGCTCTGATTTCCGTGTTTACCGTGACCATGGCGCCGATCGGGGCCTCGCTTGCGCACAAGCTCGATGCCGTACGTCTGCGCCGCATGTTTGCGATCCTGCTGGCACTGGTCGCTGCACGGATGCTCTGGAAGGCGCTCGGTCTCTGATCCGCGGCGATCAGGAAAAGAACGCGTTGGCGATCCGCTCGATGGCCCAGTAGCTTCCCATGATGCCGATGAAATACGCGAGCGCCGTCCGGGCAAGCACCATGCGTTTCGCGGCGAGTTTATGGAAGACAAAGGCGGTCGCCAGCACAGCGCTGACAAACAGGATCTGGCCTGCCTCGACGCCGAGATTGAACAGGAGCAGCGCGAGTGCCTCCTCGCCCTTGGGCAGGCCGATTTCGGACAAGGCGCCCGCGAATCCGAAGCCATGGATCAGGCCGAAGCCAAAGGCGATTGCCCACGGGATCTTCTGGCTGAGCGTCATCCAGCCCTTGATCCGGTGAATGGCTTCGGCGCCAAGCAGGGCAATGCTCATGGCGATCGTGATCTCAACCGGTGGGCCGGGCAGGGACACACCGGCCAGCGTCGCCGAGGCAAGGGTGATCGAATGGGCAATTGTGAATGCGGTCAGGGTCACCAGCAGCTGGCGGGGGCGCACCAGAAGGACCATGCCGAGCACGAACAGGAGGTGGTCCCAGCCGAACAGGATATGTTCCACCCCGATCCGGAAATAAGTGGCGACAGGTGCGCCCGTCGGCACGGTGAGATCCAGTACGGTATTGCCGGGACGCAGGACAGCGCCAATATCGTCGCCCTCCAGCCGGTCGAGCCGGACGAAGACATCCGTCAGCGTACGGTCGAGCCCGTCGATCCGGATTTCGCCGGTATTGAGATCGCAGGATGTTGTCCATCGCTGGACCAGCGTGCCGCCAACGGGCGTGACATACTCTCCCTTGCGTTCGCAGGCGTCTGGCAGGACCGGGTCGATCTTCAGCCGGCGTCCATCCAGAACGGGCTGCTTCCAGGTTACCTCATAGGTGCCGGGCGCGGTCTCGGTAATCTCGAGATACGCCGGACGTACTTCATGCGCCGCTGCGGCTCCTGCACTAAGAAGCCAGGAGAGGCACGCCAGGAGGCAGGCCTGGAACGCGCGCAGCACCGCGGCCCTAATTGCCATTGATGCCCTCGACCTCGATCCGGTAGCGCGAAATTATGTCCTGGATCGCCTGCTCGTTGGCTTCGCGGCGGGTTTCGTCCTTCCAGTCGGCCAGAACCTCCTCACGCGCCTGATCGAAGGGTTTCAGATGCGGCGGCGTGTTTGCGCTGACGCGGATCAGGTGAATGCCGAGCGCGGACCGGACAGGACCGGTCCAGCTTCCGGAGGCCGGCGTTGCCGCTAGCGCTTCGGTAAAGTCGGGACCGAACAGACGCACCGCTTCGCGAATGGGCAGGTCGCCATAGGTCCTTTGCAGCATGAACGGGTCGCCCGTCTTCTGCCAGTCAGCGCCGGCGTTGAGGGCAGCCAGCGCGGCTTCTGCATCGCTCTCCGCCGCCGTGCCACGCACATCCTCGCTGAAGAAGGCATGTTCGAAGGTCACCATCTGCGGGTCGGTGAACCGGTCGGCGTGGGCTTCGTACCATTCGTGCAGGGTCTCGTCGTCCGGCACCGTTTCCTTCGCAAGGTCTGCGACCATGAAGGTCATCTTCTGGGCGAGGCGGCGGGTCACGATCGTGTCGCCCTCGTCAAGCTTCAGCCGCCGTGCCTCGCGGGCCAGGACTTCGTCGCGCACATAGTCATTGACCATGGCAACCATGTCCTCGCCCGAAGGCAGGGCGCCGGATTCGGCCGCGTAGATGGAGGCAAGCCGTTCCAGATCGCCCGTCGTCACGCGGATCGTGCGCTGCTCGTTCGCCCGCGCCCCTGACACATAGTGCCATCCGGCAAATACGAGCAGCGAAGCGGCGATAAAGTGCACCAGTGGCTCGCGCAGCAGCACGGGCCAGCGGCGCACTTTTTCAGTTGCGTCGGTCAAGGCCAGTTCCTGTTCCGTCAGCCGCCGGGAATGTACCAGATCGGCGACGTGTAGGCGCGTTCCTGGATCGTCTCGGGAACGTCAGGCCGCGGCGGCGTGCCGTTGCGCATGGCTTCCCAGGTCGACCAGCGGCACGACGGATTCTCCAGCACACGGACATAATAGGTGGCGCGGCGGGCCGGATCGAAATCGGGATCGCGCCACAGCACTTTCAGTTCGCTCGCGCCCTGATTGTTCGGCGTGCAGGACGACAGGTCGACGCTGGCGCCATTGTCCGTGCACCGCTTGGTCGACGGATCGGGCGTGCCGTTGTCGCAGGCGACGTCGATCACTTCCTCGCCCTCGCTGGTCACCTTAACCACCTGAAGGCGCTGCAGCGTATTGCCGTTCGGGTCGCGCTGGGCCCATGCGATGAACGCCGGTGCCTCGCCCGTGCCCACTAGATCGCCGCCCATCGGGACGCCGCCTTCGTAGGCCTGATGCGCCAGGTCTGCCGCGCCAAGCATGTTTTCATCGAAGCCGAAGCCGCCGAAGAAACGCACTTTCATGCGGGGGCCGGTCGTGGCGAAGGTTTCCTTGCGGCGGAACGCATCGAAGATCGCTTCGCGCGTATTCTCTTCAGCCCAGACCCCGGTGAGGCCGCTGGCGCTCCAGCGCGAGAACCAGTTCTTCGCATTGGCGACAATCGGATTGTCCATCGGCTGGTCGTCCCAGCCCGTTGTGCCCGGGAAGGGGACTGAACCGCGGGCGACCGGCGTGCCGTCGACGATGCCGATCTTCGACCAGTAGTCCGCCTCGGAATAGGCGCCGCCCGCCACGTGGCTGTCGGAAGCGGCGACAAGACCGAAGTGGAACGGGTCGAAGCCGTTCTCTTCCTGCAGCTTCAGCCCGTTGCGATAGGCCTCGCGGACGTAGGAGCCTTTGACTGCGCCGACGACATTCGAGCCGAGCAGCTGGTCGTAGATTTCAAAGTTCGCCCATTCGTCGTTCGGCGAAAGGTCCGGGTGGGTCTCGCTGGTGCCCTTGACCTGCGTGACTTCGACCAGGGGTTCGTTCCGCATGCGCTGTTCGGCATAAGCGGAATCCAGCGGCTCGCCAGTATAGGTCTCGAGCCGGAACATCTGCCCGTCGGAGACGTTCGAGTTGTGCGGAATGGAGATCACTTCCATACCGGCTTCGCGCTGGGTGTCCATCCAGTCCCAGAGGTCTTCCGGATTGGTGGAATCGAGCGAAGAGAAGGCGCGAACAGGGGCCTTGCCCTTGAAAAACACGTTGCGGTGAAGGTTGCCGCCACCGAAGCCGCCATTCTCGTCCGGCGAGGTGACGGACGTATATTCATAGGCTGCGAAGGTCGTGAACTTGCCGGGCTGGTAATACTTGTCGGCCGCTGCGACATTGTCCATCCAGACCGAATTGATCGTGTCCAGATCATACATGTCCTCGATCGGCTTGCCGGTGCGCACCGAGAGACCGACGCCCTGGAAGGCTGCCTGGATCTTTTCCGGCTCGGTGGAGAACATGTCCTTGGCGCGCGGCAGTTCGGAAAGTTTCGTTCCGGGCGTGTCCATGGCGGGCAGGATGCCGAGATACTCGGAGTGGTCCGTGACCGTGTAGAAATCGAGCGGTCCGCCCGCGATGGTCATGTCGAAACCAGACGGGTGCTGGATCGTCTCGCCGAGCGCGAAGCGATAGGCATCGTCGGCTGTCCGGCGGACGTTGAAGATATAGGCGTCGAAGCTCGACCGCGTGTGGATGTGCAGGTCGCCGAAATAGGCGTTCCGGTCCGGGTTGTAACCGGCCGTCCGTCCGGTCTCGGTGGCCGCATCTGTCTTGTGCGTTTCCGTCTCGCCGGATTTGCTGCTGCTACCGCCGCAAGCGGCAAGTGCAAATATCACGGCCAGTGCCGTTGCCTGCTTCAACATGGATTCCTCCCTCTCGCGCCTTGTTCTGGCACTCTGAGTGCAGTTTGGGCGCGATTGGGAGGGCTGTCCAGCCTGACGCGGCGTCGCCGGGATCAGACGTTCGAAACGTCCGTGATCTTGTAGGTCAGGGGCGTTTCGCCATGGCTCGAAACGGTGACGTATTCGCCTTCCTTGAAGACGTGGGTGCCAAGCCGGTAGCCGGCTTCGTCGTCGCCTTCCTCGTCTTCGTCATAGTGGAATTTCCACTGGTTGCCGCGATGGGTCAGAAGGCCCGTGGCATGCTCGTCCGGATCGGGGTGGAAGCGGGTAACCCGGCATTCCTTCTTGTGCTCCCGCCAGGTGTCCACATCCAGATGGCCATCGGCCGTCAGCGGTGCGACGATGAAATAGCCGATGCTGGCATCGCCCTCGGTGATGCCGGGATTGCGGGCGAGCTGCAGGGTAATGCGTTTCAGGGTCATAGGTGTCTCCGGATTAGCGAGCGAGTGCGAGCGCGGGACGTTCGGGTGCGTCCAGCAGGCGCTGGGTGGTGCCGCCGAACAGGCGCTCACCGATGCGCGAATGCCCATAGGCGCCGGCAACGATGACGGAAGCGCCGCTGCCCTTGGCGAGGGCGAGCAGGCTGCTGGCGACCTCGCCTTCAATCGGCATGCGCTTGTGTTTCACATTGTGCGTGTCCAGCCATTCTTCCAGCGCAGCCGGGTTGGCGGCATCGCGCTGCTGGTCCTTGCCGAGATCCTTCTCGTTCTGGGCGATGATGACTTCGCCGAAGGCCTTCACGATCGAGAGGTGGAAGCGAACTGCGCGGGCCGCGCCGTTCGATCCGTCCCAGGCAACGATGACGGGGCCCGCCTGCAGCGGCGTGGTGCCCGCCATGACCACCGGAAGGCGTGCTTCCATGAGGACGTATTCGAAAGACAGGCTCAGCGGGTCTGCAACCTTCTGGACGCTGTGCGGAAAGACCACCGCGTCGGCCAGCGTTGCGGCATTGGCACCTGCCCGCTCGGCGATGTCGACGACATGCGAGAAGGTGCAGGTCAGGCCGTGCGAGCCGCTGCTGGTGATGTCGTCGAACGAGGCTTTCGCGCGGGCGATCACCTGGTCCTGAAGGGCGGCGATGTCGCGTGTGGCATTGGCCGCAAGGCCGGTCGCCTCGGGGGTCGACATCACGATGAGTGTTGCAGTCGGATCGGGCAGGGCGCAGAGCCCGCGGACCGGCACGTTCAGGCGCTGGGCGATGCCCACAGCGGTCTGGGTCGTTGCACGATCGGCGGCGTCCGCTCCTTCCAGCATGGCGACGACAGACATTGCGTTCTCCGTATGGCTTCACCCTCGGGGGGCATTCCTGACAGAGTATCTAGCATGGCTGGACGCCGGTTGTGTAAGTAAAATTACGTAGCCGAGGCAATGCGCTCGCGGGCGATCCTGTCCGCCACTTCGTTGGTGGGCGTTCCCGTCGACAGTGCCTCGTCGAGCACCGCGCCGAGCGTTTCGACCAGCTTCGACAGTTTCGTCTCCACCCAGTCGCGGGAATAGTTGCCGGAAATCTCGGCGGCGACGTTGATGATGCCGCCGCCATTGATGACATAGTCCGGCGCATAGAGAATGCCCTTGCGCCGCAGCAGCTCGCCCATTTCCGGCACGATCAGCTGGTTGTTGGCGCCGCCGGCAATCGCCTTGACCTTCAGCCGGCCCAGCGTCTGCTCGTTGACCACAGCGCCCAGTGCGCAGGGCGAGAAAATGTCGGCATCGATGTCGTAGATCGCATCCGGCGCCACGATGGTCGCGCCGGTGCGTTTTGCGACGGCTTCGAGCGCAGCCTGGTCGATGTCGGTGATCACCAGTTTCGCGCCGGCCTCGGCGAGGTGGTCGCAGACATAGGACCCGACATGGCCGACACCCTGCACCGCGACCGTCCGGCCGTTCAGGTCATCCGTTCCGAAGGCGCGTTTCGCCGTTTCGAGCAGGCCGAGGAACACGCCCTTGGCCGTGACCGGGGAAGGGTCGCCGGAGGCGGCTTCACCATGGGCAAGCCCGGCAACATGGGCCGTTTCCTCGCGCACGATCTCCATGTCGGCGACGCTGACGCCGACGTCTTCGGCGGTGATATACTTGCCCTGCAGGCTTTCGACGGCGCGGCCGAAGGCGCGGAACAGGTCCGGCGACTTGTCCTTGCGCGCATTGCCCCAGATCACGGCCTTGCCGCCGCCGAGCGGAATGTCAGCCATGGCATTCTTGTAGCTCATACCCTGGCTGAGACGCAGGGCGTCCCGCAGCATGGCTTCACCGCTGGCATAGTCCCACATCCGGCAACCGCCGGCAGCCGGTCCGCGGGCCGTCGAATGGACCGCTATGATCGCTCTTAGTCCGCTATGCGCATCGTGAAACATGTGGACGCCCTCATGGGCATCGTATGAGGGATGGTCGAACATGGGGCCTCGGCGTGCAATTCGATGCAAATGAAACTAATTTGCCGCTTTAGAGGGCGCTTGCCCTATGGTCAATCTGCCGGACGCCTTTGCGCGGGCGTGCATGCGGCACTGGCGCAGTTGATGCAGGAGACGTAGGGTCCCGCCCGCTGAACGGACATGTTGCTGATGGCCTGTACGATCCTGCCCGGCCCCCGCGCCCGCCTGCACCCGGCCCCCGCCGGGGTGCCCTGTTGACGTCTTCGCAGCAATTCCCGGTTATGGTTACCGCCTGACATGCAGCTGCGCCCGCTACTCCTCGCCATCGGCATCATGACCGTGCTCCTGGGCGTGGCCATGTTGCCGTGCGCCCTGATCGATATGGCTGACCGGCGGCCGGAAGCGTACGTCTTCTCGGTTTCGGCCTTCGGCGCCGTGTTCATCGGCAGCTGCCTCTGGGTCCTCTCCCGCGGCGAGGTCGAGCGTACCGGCCAGCGGGAGGGCTTCCTGCTCACCGTGATGGTCTGGGTCGTGCTGCCGGTGATCGCGGCGATCCCGTTCGTGGCCTCCGGCATGAGCTTCACTGACGCGGTCTTCGAGAGCGTTTCAGGCCTGACGACGACCGGTTCGACCGTGCTGACCGGGCTCGACGCCATGCCGCGCGGCCTGCTCCTCTGGCGTGCGATCATTCACTGGTTCGGCGGCATCGGCATCATCGTGACGGCCATCGCGATCCTGCCCCAGCTGCGCGTCGGCGGGATGCAGCTGTTCCAGCTCGAGAACTCCGACCGGTCCGGCAAGTTCCTGCCGCGGGTGACCGATATCGCCACCTATCTCGGCCTGACCTACCTCATCGTCTCGGTCGCCTGCGCGCTGACCTATTATCTCTGCGGCATGAGCTGGTTCGATGCGATCTGCCACGCCATGGCGACCATGTCGGCGGGCGGCTTCTCGACGCACGATGCCTCGTTCTCCTATTTCAACGACACGCCGGCGGCATGGGCCGGTATTATCTTCATGCTGATCGCTGGCCTTCCGTTCAGCCTGATGGCCATGCTGGTCCTGCAGGGCAGGGTGATGCAATTCGTGCACGACCCGCAGCCGCGCCTCTACTTCGCGCTGGCGATCCTGTTTTCGGTGATGATCTCGATCCTCTACTTCGCCAATTCGACCACCATCCAGGACAATGGTGTGCTGGGGAGCCTGAAGCTGACCATTTTCAACACCGTTGCGGTGATGACCGGTACCGGCTTTGCCACGGCACCCTATGATACCTGGGGCACGCCGATCCAGGCCCTGATCCTCGGCATCACCTTTGTCGGCGGGTGCGCCGGCTCGGCGGCGTGCGGCCTCAAAATCTTCCGCCTCGAGATCACGGCGAAGGCCCTGTTCGCCTATTCCCGCCGCATGGTGCAGCCGCACCGCCGCTCACCGATCAAGTACGGTGGCAAGACGGTGGACGAGGACACGCTGCAGTCGGTCATGGTGTTCATGTTCCTCTACTTCACGACCTTCCTCATCTCGGCGGCCCTGCTCGGACTCGACGGTCTTGACCCGATGACGGCGATCACCGGTGCGGCGACGACCCTGTCGAATGTCGGCCCCGGCCTCGGCCCGATCAACGGACCTTCCGGTACGTTCCAGGATTTCTCCGATTTCGCCACGTGGGTCTGCACGATCAACATGTTGCTCGGCCGGCTCGAATTCGTGGTCGTGTTCGTGGTGCTTACCCGCCGCTTCTGGCGCGGATAGAAAAAGGCCGGACCTTCCGGCCCGGCCATTCTGTTCAGTCCTGACGATGCGGGATCAGAAGTCCCACCGCAGCTGCACGCCATAGGTGCGCGGCTCATTGACGAATCCGGTCAGGTTGTTGAAGTCGATCGCGCCTTCAAGGGCTTCTTCATCCAGGATGTTCCGGACAAAGACGGATGCGTCATAGCCGCGTTCCGACTTGTAGCCGACCTTCAGGCCGCCCTCCCAATAGCCTTCCTGACCCAACTCCACGCTCTCATAGAGGAAGAAGTTCGTCTCACCCTTGTAGGCCCAGTCGGTGAAGGCATAGACCTCGCCATTCTGCAGCGGGATGGCGTAACGGGCCGTCGTGTTGGCGATCCATTCCGGTGCGTTCGGGAAGGAATTGCCCGAGATGTTGCAACCGAGCAGGGTCGTGCCGTCGTACACGGCCGGATCGAGCACTGTGCATCCGCCGCCGCAGCCCGGCGCGATAATCACATCGTCCTTGAATTCGGTCTTGTTGTACGAGAGCCCGGCCGTGACGAGAAGGTTGTCGAGCAGGGCGGCTTCGGCATCGAATTCGACCCCATAGCCTTCCGACTTGTCCGCATTGAACAGCGAGACCGAGTTGTCGAGTCCGCCGACAATGGTCAGCTGCTGGTCCTGGAAGTCGAGATAGTAGACGGCCGTGTTGAGGCGAACACGATTGTCCCAAAGTTCGGATTTCACGCCGGCTTCATAAGAGATCAGTGTTTCGCTGTCGGCCTGAGACGGAGCGCCGAAGCGCTGTTGCACGGTCGGTCCGCGGAAACCTTTGGCGATACGGGCATAGGTGTTGATGTTCTCGCTCGTCTGGTAAGTCGCAGAGATGTCCCAGCTTACCTGCTCGTCCGAAAGGGTGCGCTGGTCGCCGGTCGCCTTGAAAGACTTCTTGTCGTCGGTCCAGCGTGCGCCGCCGGACACGGTCAGCCGTTCGGTCAGGTCGTAGCTCAGTGACGCGAAGATGCCGAGACTGTCGGTATCGAGACTACGCGTGGCGCGGCTCGTTTCCGGATTTCCCGGCGCCAGGCTGTTGAAGTTCTTCGAGATGATCGAAACCTGTTCGTCGAAGGAGAAGAGGCCTGCCTGTGCGCGCAGCTGACCGCCATTGTCGAAGGCAAGGCGGAACTCATGCGTGGTCTGATGAAGGGGATCGACCTTGCCGGATGTCTCTGATGGGAAGGGGATATTGCCCGGCCCGTAATTGCCTGCGCCGAGGAATGCAGCGCCATAGCCGCCATCGATGTCGCCGCGGCTCTCGATCGTGGCCTGCTCGTTGCCGAACACATAGGTGGCGGTCACAGCATCGGTCAGCTTCTGTTCGAGCTTCACGGTCACGCCATGCGTGTCCTGCGTGAGGAAGTTCTGGCCGTCATAGTAGACCGTGTCGCGATCGAAGCCGGAGCCGAGCCCCTTGTGTCCCACATCAATGATGTTTGCGCGGAAGAGGCGCGCATCGCCATCATTCGAGCGCGCATGGAAATTCAGCAGTGCGGTGAACCCGGTATCGTGCGGCGTGAACAGGATCTGCCCGCGTCCGGCAAGTTCCTTGAAGCCCTCATACCGGTCCTTCTCGCCCGTATAGGCATTGTCGACGTAAGGGTCGCGTTCCTGGTAAAGGCCCGACAGGCGCACGGCCAGTTCGTCCTTGAACACCGGAATGTTCACCGCGCCTTCCACATCGCGCGTATTGTAGTTGCCATAGGCAAGGCGGACATAGCCTTCGCGCTCGTAGACCGGTCTTGCGGAGTCGAACTTGATGATGCCGCCCGGTGTGTTGCGGCCGAACAGCGTGCCCTGCGGCCCGCGCAGCACTTCGATCTTGTCGAGGTCGAACACCGGGAAGCCCTTCAGGATCGGGCTTTCATACGGAACATCGTCATAGACGAGGCTGACCGGCTGGGAGGCATTCAGATCGAAGTCGGTATTGCCGATGCCGCGGATGTAGAAGCGCGGGAAGGCGCGCCCGAACGAGCTTTCGGCGATCACGCTCGGCACGCGAGCCGAAAGGAAGCGAATGTCGGCGCCGGAGGATTTCAGCACGTCCAGCTTCTCGTCTGCCACCGTGGTGATCGAGATCGGAACGTCCTGCAGGTTTTCCTCGACCTTCTGGGCCGTCACGGTGACGGTCGTGAGCCGGGATTCCAGGTCCGGAGCTTCGTCGGCGAGGGCGGGAGAAGCGAAGGCAAGCGCCAGCGCGCTCGTGCCGAGCAGGGCCCGGACGGAGAGAGTCGTGGTCATGAAAGATCACCCTGATTTTTGTTGGTCAGTGCCCGTCTTCGCGCGGGATCTTATGCGCGTCCCCTTGGCACACTTGGCGTGATGGCAGAACAAGGCCCGCAGGGGATTACGCAGCGGAACGGCAGAAGCCTGACATGCTGTTGCGGTACCGCAACAGCATGTCAGGGAAACTCATGGGACCCTGTAGGCCCGCTGGTCCCGGTCAGTTCCAGGGATTGAACCGGCGCGCCGGATGAGGGCGCGATTCCCCCTCTGGCGCCTCTTCGGCGGACTCTGCGGGCGACTCGTTCTCTTTCGGCGGAAGCGGCGATGCTGCGACGCCCGGCATGAGGTCCGCGTCGGTAAAGCCGAAGCCTTCATCTTCTTCCATCCGGTAGCCGGAATGAGGTGCCGCATCCGGGATCATGTCCGGCAGGTCGACTGTGCCGTCGATGATCTTCCGCGGGGCTGGTTCGGAGGTGTCTACCTGCGGCGCCGGCGCGGGCTCGGCCGCCTGCTGCAGGGGTGGCTGCGGACGGGCCGCCGGGTGGGTGGAGCCGAGGCCGAAGCCGGACGTGATGCCCGACAGGCTGAAGCGCTGCGGCATCGGTGCCGGGGCAGGCTCAGGTTCCGGCTGGGGCTCGGGCTGCTGGGTGGGGGCAGCTTCCGCCGCCGGCGCAGCAGCCGGAACAGTCGCTTCCGGCCCTGGTGCGGCCGGCGCCTGCGTGCGGTAGCGGCTCAGGTCACCCATGCCGCCTGAAAACATGCCGCCGCCGAAAACAGGGGCGGGGCGCTGAACGGGGGCAGGCTCAGGTTGCGGAGCGGATACGGGGGAAGGTTCAGGAGCCGGTTCGGGCTGCAGGAACGTGCCCCGGGGTTCAGGTTGAGGCGCGGCAACCGGCTCTGGCTCCGGCATGAATTCCGTCAATTCTTCGAGGAAGGTTTCTGTCGCTTCGGTCTCTGCCTCTACCGGGACCGGCGGTTCGGGGAACTCGCTCGCGACGGCATAAGCGACCGCGCTGTCGGTTGCTCCGGCAAACGGCGCGTAAGGCTCGGGCTCGGGCGCCGGCGCGGCGAAGACCGGCTCGGGCTGGCTTTCGACAACCACTTCGGCGACGGGCTCTTCCGCAGCGAATTCGATTCCGGCGGGTTCCATTTCTTCCGCGTCGGCGATTCCGTGGGCGCCATTGTTGACCTCGTCCGCCATGGCGGCGACGGCCTTCTGCATGTCCTCTTCTTCGCCGTCCAGTGCCGTCAGGCCTTCGATGGGCTGGGAATCGTCGCCCTCATCCTCGACATGGTCGAAGGATTCAGGTTCAGGCAGGACAGCGGTGACGGGGGCGGCGGGCGGGATCTCTTCACCTGCCTCATCGAGGCTGCTTAGGAGGGCAGAGATGGCTTTTTCGGCCCCGCGCGCATGACGGTGCGCTTCGCGGTAGAGGTCGGCGACGAAATCCGCATAGGGGCGTCCGCTGGCGTCGGTCTCACCGTTGAAATCCTCGGGTCCGCAGGTCTCGATCTCGCGCCCGAGCGCATCGGTCAGGCGCATGGCGTGCGGCGCAGCCGTCAACACAACGCGATAACCCTCGGTATCATGAGTGATCGAACCATCGTCGCTTTCTTCCCAGGCGACCCGCTGCCTGCGGGTCATCTCGTCCAGCTTGTCGATCAGGCGTTTCGTCGAAGGATGCAGCATTCGGGGGCGTCTCCCGTTTCCCGGTCCGGTAGCTACCTGTTAGCCCGAGCAGCCGGATTGTTCAAATGGTGCATGTACGATGCCAGTTGGAAAGCGGGCGGGTGACCTTTTCGCGGGCAGGGGCGGAGCTATTCTCCGGCGGGTTGCGCTTGAAAAGTATAGGACATTTCCACGAGCGTGGCCGATTCCCCGTCCGGACGGTAGGTGCGGACGAAGCGGGGTTCTGACGCGTCCGTACAGGCGACCAGCTGCTCTCCACCGTGATCCACCTGCGTGCAAAGGTGATCCTGAAGCGTGTCGAGGCGCACCCGACCGACCTGTTCGCCGCCGGGACCGGTGACTGCCGGCGATGCCGTCGAGACCCGGTTCACCCGCGCAAGGCTCCAGTCCGGGGAAAGCGTCAGCAGCGTCTGCCCGCCACTCCGGACCTCGAACACAGGCAGGGCTTCGCCGTCCAGCTCGACGCGGTTGGTAATCACCTCATAGTCCGGATAAGCCGCCTGGACGGCATCGAGCGTGAAGGGCGTACCTGCCGTCAGGCCAGTCACGCCGCCGGGTCCGATGCCGAGTGGACCGAGATCGGTCTTCTTCGACTCCGCCTTCACCAGCGCGATATCCTTCATGAAATCCTTGATCGGCTCGCCCTGCGCAGCGGAGAGCTCGCTGCGGAAGCCCTTCACCACGCCCTCCGGCGAGACGAGCAGGTAGGAGGGCGTCCAGCTGATCTGCAGTGCCTGCCGCAGGCTGGCATCGGTATCGACCAGCACCGGATAGGAATAGCCCTTCTCGGCGAAATAGGCGTCCAGCGAGCCGTACTTGCCGAACATTTCCTCCGGCGTGATCCGGGCCGGGCTGGCCGGGGTGTGGATGGAGAGGAAATAGAGGTCCGGATCCTGGCCGATCGCGCTCGCTAGCGCCGCCACATAGGGGGCATCGCGCATGCAGTCACCGCACCAGATGCCCCAGACATCAATCACGGTCCAATTGTCGAGGCTGTCGGAATCGAAGGCGGTCCCGTCCATCATCGTGCCGGTCAGGTGCGGCAGCTTCTGGCCGAGCAGCGCGTACTCATAGGGACGGCCGTAATCGTCGCGGCGCACCGTGCCGTCTTCTGCGAGGGGCAGGGGATTGGCGGTGATGAACCCCGTCGCATCCGCCGGCAGGATCACAGCGTCGACCGTTCCGGCAGGCGCCTCAACCGGCGGCTCCGTCGCAGCGGTTTCCGGGTTAGTCCCCGCGGCCGGTGCGCAGGCGCAGACAACGGACATAAGGGCAATTGTGGCGAGGGCCGTGCGATACATGGCGTCACTTCCTTATCTTTTCAGGGACCTGCCTAGCAGGAATGCCGGTTTTACGGAACTCAAACACCTGTTGAGACGGAATGATCAGAAACTTGCCTGAAAACGCAGCGTCATGCCGCTGACCGTCTCGTTTCGGAGACCGGACAGGATGGCGTCGGCATAGACCGGGTCCAGCCCGGCCTCGAGCGAGCCCAGCGAGGCGTCGGCATGGAACAGGTCGAGCCTGAGCAACAGGTACAGGTCGAACACCCAGGTGATGTCGATGATTTCGGAGGTCAGGCCGCCGCCATCCACGCCACCGCCACTTAGGTCGACCGTGTCGATCCTCGCTGCAACCGCTAGCGCCCCGGGACCGCCCTTTCTGATCGGACGGTCGACGGTCAGCGCATCGAACCGACCGTGGCTGTAAGTCTTGTGCCCGCCGAAGACATGGCCGGCTTCCAGATAACCGCCGGAAAAGTCCGCGGTGGCGCCGCCCGTAAGGTCTGCCTCGACGGCGGCGAACTCCGCCGCGGCCCAGCTGCGCCGATAGATGAAGGCCGTTTCTGCCGCGACCAGAATGTCAGATTCGAAGACGCTGCCAGTCGAGAGGATCGCGCCGGACTGGTGGGCATAGGGCCGCTGGCGATAGCGGAGCAGGGGAAGGTCGTCCCCGCCCTCGCGCCAGCGGGCAGACAGGCCGAGATGACTTGTCCAGTCGTCTCCCCGCCACGGTACGAACGTGACCCGCGCGGCGGCGGCATGGCCCTCGCGGGAAAACGTGTCGTTGATATTGGCGGCGAACAGTCCGGCCATCGCCGTGTAGCGCTCGCCCGTGCCGGTGAGCGCGATGCCGAGCCGGCGGTCGAACCCGAATGCGTCCGTAAAGGCGGCCCGCTCGGCGGTGGAGATGTTCAGGGAACTCGTCTGCTCGTCGAGCGAGTTCGGCGTCTTGAACTGGCCCGCCCGGATACCCCACTGGCCGCCGCCCGGCCGGTATTCCATCCAGGCATTCTCGATCTCCGGATCGATATTGGTGGCGGTGAGCGCATTGGCACTGAAAGTCCAGTTCCCGGAACCGGCATTGATGCCGAGCAGGGCCTGACGGACTTCGCCCCCAGACGTGTCGAGGCCAGTGCGGTCGCCCGTCCAGGCGGACGCATCGTAGACGAGCCGGCCGTAGAAACGGGTGGTCCAGCCGTCATCGGCAGCGGACGATAGGCTGGACAAGGCAGCGCAGGCGGCCAAACCGGCCAGCCGGACCAACCGGTGGAGCCTCATGTTCATACCCGCCTGAATACAACGGCGGCACCACTACACAATTATGGAGCATTCGCGACGGATTTTTTACACTCGTCGGAAAGAAAAGGGGCCGGAGCGATCACCGCTCCGGCCCCTCCAATTTTATCCTGTCCGGTCAGCCCGGACGAGGTCAGCTTAGCTGTAGATCTCGAACAGGCCGGCTGCGCCCATGCCGCCGCCGATGCACATCGTGACCACACCCCACTTGGCGCCGCGGCGTTTGCCTTCCATCAGCAGCGAGCCGGTGCAGCGTGCGCCGGTCATGCCGAACGGGTGGCCGATCGAGATCGAGCCGCCGTTGACGTTGTACTTGGCCGGGTCGATGCCGAGGCGATCGCGCGAATAGAGGCACTGCGAGGCGAAGGCTTCGTTCAGTTCCCAGAGGTCGATATCGTCGACTTTCAGGCCGTGACGCTCGAGCAGGCGCGGAACGGCGAAGACCGGGCCGATGCCCATTTCGTCCGGATCGCAACCGGCGACGTTGAAGCCGGCGAAGCGGCCCATCGGCGTCAGGCCGCGTTTCTTGGCTTCCGAAGCTTCCATGACGACCACGGCAGCGGCGCCGTCGGAGAGCTGGGAGGCGTTACCGGCGGTGACGTATTTGCCTTCCTTGACGACCATGCCGCCCGAGAAGACCGGCTTCAGGCCGGCAAGGCTTTCATAGGTCGTACCCGGACGGTTGCACTCGTCCTTGTCGCAGATGACGTCCTGGTAGGTTTCTTCGCCGGTTTCCTTGTTGAAGAGCTTCATGCGGGTCTTCAGCGGCACGATTTCCTCGGCCATGTAACCCTTGGCCTGGAATTCGGCGGTGCGGCGCTGGGACTCGGTCGAGTACTCGTCCTGGTATTCGCGGCTGACGCCGTAGCGGTCGGCAACGATTTCGGCGGTTTCGATCATGGTCATCCAAATCGCCGGCCATTTCTTCATCAGCTCTTCTTCCGTGTAGCGGAAGGTGTTCATGTGGCCCGAGCGGGACACGAGCGAGAGCGACTCGACGCCGCCGCCGATGGCGACCGACGCGCCTTCATTGATGACGGTGTGGGCGGCGTTGGCGATCGCCTGCAGGCCCGACGAGCAGAAACGGTTGATGGTGGCGCCCGACGTGGTCGAGGGGCAGCCGGCCCAGAGGGCTGCGTTGCGGGCGACGTTGTGGCCCGTGGCGCCTTCCGGCTGTGCGGAGCCGAGGAACACGTCCTCGACCGAACCGGCTTCGATGCCGGCGCGTTCGATGGCGCCCTTGATGGCGTGGCCGGCCATGGTGATGCCGTGGGTGTCGTTCAGACTCCCGCGGTTGGCTTTGGCCATGCCCGTACGGGCGTAGGAAACGATTACGGCTTCACGCATGGAATTCCCTCCAGTGACTGCAGTGATTTGTTGCGCCGCACCCTAGTCGCCGAACGCTGGCAAGGCCAGCCTTCCCTTAGCGTAAACGGCATGATTTCGCGGTAATTTTTTCCTCAAAACAGGGTGTTTGAGACGTGATTGGGGGACAGGAATGAAAAAAGCGCCGTCTGCAGGGGCAGACGGCGCTCATTTTAAAGGAAATCGGGCGATCAGACGGTCGCTTTAGCCTTGGGGGCGGCGGCCTTCACGGCCTCGTCCACATAGGCTTCGAACTTGCCGAAATTGGCGACGAACATGTCGGCCAGTTTCGCGGCCTGCTTGTCGTAGGCCGTCGGGTCGGCCCAGGTCGAGCGCGGGTCGAGGATCTTGGTGTCGACGCCCGGCACAGCGACCGGCACGAGGAAGCCGAAGGTCTCGTCCTTGCGGAACTCGACATCGTTCAGCGAACCGTCGAGGGCGGCGTTGAGCAGGGCGCGCGTTGCCTTGATCGGCATGCGGTGGCCGGTGCCGTAGGGGCCGCCGGTCCAGCCGGTCGAGACCAGCCAGCAGTTGACGTTGTACTTGCCGATCAGCTCACGGAGCAGGTTTCCGTACTCGGACGGATGGCGCGGCATGAACGGACCGCCGAAGCAGGTGGAGAAGGTGGCCGTCGGTTCGGTGACGCCTTTCTCGGTGCCGGCAACCTTGGCGGTGTAGCCGGACAGGAAGTGGTACATGGCCTGCGCCGGGGTCAGCTTGGCGATCGGCGGCATCACGCCGAAGGCATCGGCCGTCAGCATGATGAGGTTTTTCGGCTGGCCGCACTGGCCGCTGAGCGAGGCGTTCGGGATGGCCGAGATCGGGTAGGCGCCGCGCGAGTTCTCGGCGAGCGAAGCGTCGTCGAGGTCGAGGATGCGGGTCTCCGGATCCATCACGACGTTCTCGAGCACGGTGCCCCATTGTTTCGTCGTGGCGAAGATTTCCGGCTCGGCCTCGGCCGAGAGCTTGATCATCTTGGCGTAGCAGCCGCCTTCGAAGTTGAAGAGGCCGTTCTCGGACCAGCCATGCTCGTCGTCGCCGATCAGGATGCGGCTGGCGTCGGCCGACAGGGTCGTCTTGCCGGTGCCGGAGAGGCCAAAGAAGATCGCGGCGTCTTCCGCCGGCGACGTGTTGACCGAGCAGTGCATCGGCATGACGCCCTTGGCAGGCAGGTAGTAGTTCAATGCGGTGAACACGGACTTCTTCGTCTCACCGGCATAGGACGTGCCACCGATCAGGACCATGCGCTTGGCGAAGTTCACGGCAATGACGGTTTCCGTTCGGGTACCGTGACGAGCCGGGTCGGCGCGGAAGGTCGGGCAGTTGATGATGGTGAACTGCGAGGCGAAGCCTTCGTATTCGGCGGCTTCCGGAACGCGCAGGAGGTGGCGGATGAACAGCGAGTGCCAGGCCAGTTCGTTGACCACGGTCACAGCGAGGCGGTGCGTCGGGTCGGCGCCACCGAACAGTTCCTGCACGAACACGTCCTGGCTGGCGAGGTGGGCCTTGAAGTCTTCGAACAGGGCGTCGAAGTGCGCAGGCGTCATTGAGGCGTTGTTGTCCCACCAGACGGTGTTCTCGGTGGTTTCGTCGCGGACGGTGAACTTGTCTTTCGCAGAGCGGCCGGTGTGCTGTCCGGTTTCGACGACCAGCGGGCCGCCATCGGCAATGCGGGCTTCCCGGTTTGCAACAGCCGTTTCATAGAGCCGTGCTTCGTTCCAGTTTTTGCGGACGGATTTCGGCTGGATCCCCAGTTCTCCAAGGATCGCTACAGTATTGCTCATATTGGCCTCTGTTTCCTGCGTTGTTTTGGTATCGTATCGGCGCAAATTCCTGCGCCCGTTTGGATCACGCGTGCAAAATTTGCAACATTTGTGCCCCCCGCGAAAGCAGGTTGTTTCATTTAATTTCATTCAGGGGTGGTTCGTTTGCCCATTGTTCCGGGCCAAAACGATCCGGGTCAGCCGGGGGATTCGTCCGCGCCGCGCAGGCGATCAAGGATCTTATCTTGCCAGGTTTCCGGCAATGCGTAAAGGACCCAGGCCCCCGCCTCGTAATGGGCGCGCCGCCAGATATCGACCGGATTGAGGTCTCCCGGCGGGCAGACGCCGAGCGTCTCCGGCTGGTGGTCCGGCTGGGTGGCGTAGATCACTTTCGCGCGGATCAGCTGCATGCAATTGGAGACGAAAACGATCTCGCCCGGCGCCTTGGTCTTGGCCTCGCGGGCAAGGTTCTTCAGGCCCGAAATCGTGTCGCGGCTTTCCACGTCGGCCGAAATGCGCCCGCCGAGGCCCGATCCGCGCGCGGCGATCAGGGCCATTTCCTGGCTGCCGAGCCAGCCTTCCTGCGGCCGGTGGCCACCGACCATGTAGAGCCGGTCCAGCTTGCCCGCCTTCAGCAGGTTCACCGCCTTGGCGATCCGCGCGGCGGCATCCTTGTTGTTGTCGGTATAGAAGACGACGCCGGTTCCGCCGTTAAGGCTGCGCGACTGGTCCATGAAACGGGTCACGCCCCAGAAGAGGGCCGTGCCGACCAGGTCCAGAAAGACCAGCCAGAAGACGAATCTGCGTATCCAGCGCATGCCAGTTCTATAAAGACTGCTTCAGGGGGCGCCGCCATGCCCCATTCGCAGTCGTTTCCAGGAATGTGATCGCGGGCGTGGTCAGCGGTTGCGGCAGGTCGTCGGGCGTGAACCAGCCCCAGCCGCCATGTTTTTCCGGCTCCATGATGCGGGGCGCTCCTTCCACGATGCGTGCCTCATAGACCGGCGACACCCAGTGGCGGCCGTCGCCGCCGTTGATGATTTCGGAAATACAGGCAAGCCGCGTCAGTTCGATGACGATGCCGAGCTCTTCCTCGATTTCCCGCCGGGCCGTGTCTTCCGCGCGTTCGCCGAAGTCGATCTTGCCGCCGGGCAGGCCCCAGGCGCCGGCCTCCGGTTCGCGCAGGCGCTGGATCAGGAGGAGGCGGCCTTCCTCGTCGAGAATGGCAGCGCCGCAGCCGGCTTCCGGTCGAAGGAGAGAATCGGTCATCTGCAGAGTCTATTGCACTCGGCCCGCCGAGGCAGCCCTCAAAGCTCCCCGAACGCCTTCAGGGCGGCCTTGGCGACGGGGGCGCCCCATTCCTGCACGAAATGGCCGGCTTCCTCGATCACCATGGGTTCCGGACAGTTCCGGATCTGCGCGCGCAGCCGCTCCATGGCAGGCTTGCCGAGAACCGGATCGGACCCGCCGACCGCCATGAACGTGTCGCCGTGCCATTCGCGCGCCCACCATTCCGCGGCGCGCTTCGAGGTCTTCACGCCCTCCATCGAAGGCTCGACCATGACAAGTTCCGGGAAGCGACGGACACCGGCCTTGTAGGTCGCGTCCGGGAAGGGGGCGGCATAGGCGTCCGCTTCCGCATCGGAGAGAATCGGTGTGCCGCGCTTCATCAGGGCGGCGATGTCCATGTCGGGCTGCGACCGGTTGTAGGCCTTCCAGGAGTCGAAGCCCTTGCCGGGCGACTCGCCGACGGCCAGCGCCGTGTTCATGACGATCAGGCGCTCGAACCGTTCCGGCATTTCCGGCGGAATGGTCAGGCCGAGCAAGCCGCCCCAGTCCTGGCAGACAAGCGTGATGTCGTGCAGGTCCAGCCGCTTGATGAGTTCGATCATCATGTTGCGGTGGAAATGGAAGGTGTAGACGCTTTCTTCCACCGGTTTGTCGGAGCGCCCGAAGCCCAGCCAGTCCGGCGCAATCACGCGGGCGCCGGAATCGAGGAAGACCGGGATCATCTTGCGATAGAGGTAGGACCAGGTCGGCTGCCCGTGCAGGCAGAGATAGGTGCGTACGGCATTCTCCGGGCCCTCGTCCACATAGTGCACGCGCAGGCCCTCATAATTCGGAAGGTCGTCGACATAGTGCGGCGCGTAGGGCCACCCCGGCAGGCCGGCGAAGCGCTCGTCAGGTGTCCGTTTGGCTTCAATCGTCATGCCGGTTATCCTCCCAGGTTCGTGCAGGATGCGTCAGCGCAAACGGAAAGCCAACCGGGGAGAATGGGCCATGGCGAAAGTGATCGGACTGGGCGGGGTGTTCTTCCGCTGCAGGGACGTGGAGGCGACCCGCGCCTGGTACAAGCGCGCGCTCGGTATCGCGATCGACGAATATGGCGGGACGAGTTTCGGCCACGCCGACTCGGCGGCCCTGTTCCCGAATGGTGCGCGCACGATCTGGGCGCCGTTCAAGGGAGAGAGCGATTATTTCAAGCCGTCCGACAGCGACTTCATGATCAACCTGATGATCGACGATTTCGATGACATGCTCGCGCATCTGGCGGCGGAGGGCGTGCCCCTGGAAGGGGAGCCGATGATCGAATCCTACGGCAAGTTTGCCTGGGTCATGGATCCGGACGGGCGCAAGGTGGAGCTGTGGCAGCCGGTCGAGTCGGCGCCGGCCGTCTGAACCGGCAGGCTGATGCCAAAAAATAGGCCGCCCGGCTTCCCGAGGCGGCCCGAGGAGAGGCTCTGGAGAGATCGGTCCCGAAGGACGCGCTTAGTTGGCGCGTGCGGAAGCCTTGCAGGCTTCGATTTCTTCGGCCGAGAGCTCGGACTTGTCGTTCTTGAAGGTGGTGATTTCGCCGGCCTTCTTCGCAATCTTCTTGCAGTCGGCGAGCGTCACTTTCTTGCGGTTCATGTCGCCTTTGCAGACCGTGTCCTGGCAGGTCCAGACCGTGCCGATAACGGTGATGCGGACTTCGTCGACCGGCTTGGCGGTCTCGAAAGTGAAGCTGGTTGCGAAAGCGGGTGCGGCCAGACCCAGGAAGGCGACGCCGAGAAGTGCGGAACGGAGCATGGGAGGATGCCTTTTTAGAGCTTATTGTTTGTCTCAGGGTCGGCGCGCGGTGGACGCCCCGACCCTGTCCAAATAAAGAGTGCTGAAAAAATCGTCAAGTGTTCAGCGCTCTTTTCTCCTGTGGTCTACTGAAGTGCGGCCAGAAAGCGGGCCGGCTCGCCGGAGCGGGCGGCATAGACGCGGGTCAGTTCGGGGTCGTCGATCTGCATCACGGCCTTGGCGACAATCTCGGCGATGCAGGTATCGTCCTGGGCCGGAGCACCGGTGACGGGGCGGCTGTAGCGGCAGGCGGAAGTGGCCTGATCCTGCAGAGATTCCAGCACAGTTTCCGCGCCGGAAGCGGTGCCGAGCACGGTGGCGTCATACTGTACATCCAGCTGCAGGACGCGCTGGATTTCGGCCGAGGCAGGTGCGGCGAAAAGCGTGGCGGCGGACAGGGCGGCCGTCACGGCGAGGGGGAGGAAGCGAGAGGTCATGGGAGGAAACCTTTGTCGTTTGGATGATACGGCCCGGTGAAGCCGTACGACAGAGAATATGATCGCTGAATGATTTGTCAATTGTTCAGTGATTAGATTTTTTCTATTCCCACATTTTAGTTTGCCACTTGCCCCCGCGGCACAAATTGCCGCGCGCCTTCGCCTCGATATTCTGGGGGCTGGAAACGGCGCAGGGATACGCGCCGAGGCAGGAGGAACCGCCCCATGGACTTCAACATTCCCAAGGACATTGCCGACTATCTGGTCGTGCTCGACAAATTCATCGAAGACGAGATCAAGCCGCTGGAGCAGCAGGACGATAACATCCGCTTCTTCGACCATCGCCGTGAATGGGCGCGGACGGACTTCGAGAACGGCGGCCTGCCGCGTCACGAGTGGGAGCTGCTCCTCAAGGAGGCCAAGCGCCGGGCCGACGCCGCCGGCCACCTGCGCTATGCGCTGCCGACGGAATTCGGCGGCCAGAACGGATCGAACCTCGGCATGGCCGTGATCCGCGAGCACTTCGCCAAGAAGGGCCTCGGCCTGCACAACGACCTGCAGAACGAGCACTCGATCGTCGGCAACTTCCCGCAGATCCTGATGCTGCGCGATTTTGCCCGTCCGGACCAGAAACACCTCGCGACGGCCGCCCTCGAAGGCAAGTTCCTCGCCTGTTTCGGCCTGACCGAGCCGCACCACGGCTCCGACGCGACCCACATGGAAACCCGCGCCGTCCGCCACAAGAAGGACGGCAAGGACGGCTGGCTGATCAATGGCGAGAAAATGTGGATCACCGGCATGCATGTCGCGACCCACATCATGCTGTTCTGCCGCACGAGCGGGGAGGACGGCGACGCCAAGGGCATCACCTGCCTGATCATCCCGGCGCGCGACCCCGGTGTGATCATCGAAGAGTACATGTGGACCTTCAACATGCCGACGGACCACCCGCGCCTGACCATCAAGGATGTCTGGGTGCCCGAGGATGCCGTGTTTGGCCCGCCAGAGGGCGGCCTCGCGCTCGCCCAGCACTTCGTCCACGAGAACCGGATCCGCCAGGCGGCCAGCTCCTGCGGGGCGGCGATCTACTGCATCAACGAGAGCGTGAAATATGCCCGTGAGCGCAAGCCGTTCGGCAAGGCGCTCGCGACCAACCAGGCGATCCAGTTCCCGCTTGTAGAACTCGCCACCCAGGCCGAGATGCTGCGCCTCCTGATCTTCAAGACCGCCTGGGAAATGGACCAGATGTCGAAGCCGGAAGTCGCCATCCGCCTCTCGGACAAGGTGTCGATGTGTAACTACTACGCCAACCGGCTGGTCTGCGAGGCGGCCGACCGGGCGATGCAGGTCCACGGCGGCATCGGCTATTCCCGCCACAAGCCGTTCGAGCACATCTACCGCCACCACCGCCGCTACCGGATCACCGAGGGCTCGGAAGAGATCCAGATCCGCAAGGTCGCGGGCCACCTGTTTGGCTTCATGGGTCCCGGCAAGCACGGCCAGCCGAAAGGCGAAACCGACAGCAAGGGCAAGAGCTCCGAACCTACCGATTTTGCTGTACGTTGAGGCGGAAAAAATCTTCTCCCCCTGCGGGAAGGGTTAACAACCGGGTAACCAAGTTAAAGCACTCCTTAGCCTGACAATTCTGCCAGGCTGAGGAGTCTGCCCATGTCCCTGCTCGAACGTGTCGTTCGCGCCAATCGCTGCCGTTCCACCCATCATTTCATTGCTTTTGATGCGCTTTCGCTGATCGGCGGGGAGCAGGGCGAGGCTTGGAAGTCGGTCTTCCTGGTCCATCACGAACACCTTCTGGAAGGGGCCAAGGCACCCGATTCGACGTTCAAGGACTTCAAGAACCACGTCTGCCACGTCAACGAGGGTCAGTGGGGCGGCGCCCGCGACAAGGCGACCGAATGGTATGCCCGCTCGGTCGAACTGCTGCGTGCGAAACAGTGGAGCAAGGCCGCCTACGCCCTCGGCGTGCTCAGCCATTACTATGCCGACCCGATCCAGCCCTTCCATACGGCGCAGACCGAGGAAGAGAACGTCATTCACCGGGCCGTGGAATGGTCGATCGCCAAGTCGCGCCCGGAGATCGACGAACTGATCGAGGCAAACGGCTACCCGAACGTCCGCGTGCCGGACGGCGTGGGCTTCGTGTCCGACATGGTGCTGGAAGGCGCGACCCTGTCGAACACCTATTATCACACGTTCATCGACCATTATGACATCCATCGCGGCGTCGCCCATCCGCCTGCCGGCCTGGACGACACGATGCGCGAGGCGATTGCCGAACTGGTCGCCTACGCAACGGCCGGCTTTGCCGCGCTTGTCTCCCGCGCGGTCGAGGAAGCGGCGGTCGCCCCGCCAAAAGTGCACCTCACCCTGCAGGGCTATATCGAGACGCTCGACATCCCGCTGCGCTGGATCACCGCGAAGCTCGCCGATGCGGGCGACCGCGCGCAGGTCGAGCGTATGTACAAGGAATTCCAGAAGACCGGGAAGGTCATCAAGTCGCTTCCGGAGGACGACAAGTTCATCCGCAAGCTGCATGCCTCCCAGGTCCTCCGTGTGCCGCTGAAAGAGCTCGACAAGCAGGCGATCGGCCCGGTCGGCTCTGCGCATGTCCGCCCGGAAGGGGAGGACATGGAAGAGGTCGAAGCCGAGGAAGTCGTGGCCGAAACCGTGGCCATGGCCGCGCCGACTGCTGCCGCCATTGCCGAGCCGGAGACCATCGAGGACGACATCATCGAAGAAGTCGAAGAGATCGAGGACGAGGCTGAAGAAATCGAAGATGAGGCAGAGGACTTCGTCGACGAGGACGAAGCGCCGACCGAAGACGAGGACGAGGCCGAACTCTCCGAAGAGGATGAAGCGGACGCCGAGGTCGACGACGAGGACTATATCGAGGACGAGTCGGAAGACGAAGCTGAACTCGACGCAGGCGATGACGCCGCCGAGGAGGAATACGCCGAGGAAGAGGCCGAGCTCTCCGCCGGCGACGATGACGAGGACGACGAGGAATACGACGAAGACGAAGACGAGGATTCCGACTACGAGGAAGACGAAGACTTCGACGAGGACGAGGACGAGGACTCTGACGAGGAATACGATGAGGACGATGAGTCCGACGACGAGGAATATGACGAGGAGGAGTATGACGAGGACGCCGAATACGAGGATGAGGACGAGGCGGAGGAGTATGACGACTCCGCCGAGGCCGACGAGGAAGAGTCAGCCGAAGCGTCCGATGAGGACGAGGGCGGTCATTCCCGCGGCGCGACGCTGACCCGCGAGGACCCGGTCGTCGATGCCCCGTCCATCGGACCGAAGACCGCCGCTCGCCTCGAAGATGTGGGCATCTACACGATCGGCGACCTGCTTGATTGCGATATTGAAGAGACGGCCTTCATGCTGGACGTCCACTATATCGACAGCGAGACCCTGCGCGACTGGCAGGACCAGACACGCCTGATGATGGACGTGCCCGGCCTGCGCGTTCACGACGTGCAGATCATGGTCGGCGCCGGTATCCGCACCAGCAAGGAGCTGGCCGAGGCGCCTGCGCGCACGCTGTTCCTGCTCGCCACGGAATTCCTTAACTCGCCCGAAGGCGAGCGGGTGCGCCGCGGCGAAGACATCTTCATGGAAGAAGAAGTCGAGGAGTGGATCGAGCGCGCGAAAGACGCCGCCTGAGCCCTAGAGCGGTTCGAACTCGGCCGTGAAGTGCCGCATCATCGGCGGCTCCTTCACGATCTTCAGGCCACGGAGGGTATCCTTCGTGGCCGCGAGTTCCTCGAAGACTTCCACGATATAATCGGCATGTGACTGCGTGTAGACGCGGCGCGGCATGGCGAGGCGGACAAGGTCCATCCGGGCCGGTTCCTCGCTGCCGTCGGGCTTGCGCCCAAACATGACCGTCCCGATCTCGCAGCCGCGGATGCCCCCGGCCTCGTAGAGGGCGCAGGCGAGGGCTTGGCCCGGATATTCCAGCGGGTCGATATGCGGCAGGAAGGCGCGCGCGTCGATGAACACGGCATGCCCGCCGGCAGGCTTCACCACCGGAACGTCCAGCGCGTCCAGCCGCTCGGCAATATAGGCATTCGTCCGTACACGGTAGCGGAGGTAGTCCTCGTCGATGATTTCCTTCAGGCCCTGCGCGATGGCGTCGAGGTCGCGCCCGGCGAGGCCGCCATAGGTCGGGAAGCCTTCGGTCTGGATCAGCAGGGTGCGGGCACGCTCTGCCAGCGCATCGTCGTTCAGGGCGAGCCAGCCGCCGATATTTGCGAAAGCATCCTTCTTGGCGCTCATCGTCATGCCGTCGGCAACGGCGAACGTGTCGCGCACGATCTCCTTGATCGAGCGACCCTGCTGGCCCGGCTCGCGCAGCTTGATGAACCAGGCATTCTCGGCAAAGCGGCAGCCGTCGATGAAGAAGGGCTTGCCGTGCGCATGCGCGATCTCGGCTGCGCCGCGGATATTCTCAAGGCTCACCGGCTGGCCGCCGCCGGCATTGTTGGTGATCGTCATCATCACGGCCGGCACGTCCGCGCCGCGCACTTCCAGCAGCGTTTCCAGCGCCTTCAGGTCCATGTTGCCCTTGAAGGGATGGTTGAACGCGGGAACCTTGCCTTCCGGGATCGGCAGGTCGACGGCCTCGGCGCCCATCGCCTCGATATTCCCGCGGGTCGTGTCGAAATGCGTGTTCGACGGGATGACGTGGCCGGGCTTTGCGATCAGCGAGAAGAGGAGGTGCTCGGCGGCGCGGCCCTGGTGGGCCGGAATGATGTGGGCGAAGTCCATCAGGTCACGGACGGCTGCCTCGAACCGGTAGAAGCTCGGCGCCCCGGCATAGGATTCGTCGCCCGTCATCACGGCGCCCCATTGCGCCGCGCTCATCGCGGACGTGCCGCTGTCGGTGAGGAGGTCGATGATCACATCGTCCGAATGCAGCTTGAACAGGTTGTACTTCGCCGCCTTCAGCAGGGCCTCGCGCTCGGCGCGGGTGGTCATGCGGATCGGTTCGACCGACTTGATGCGGAAGGGTTCGATAATGGTCTTCACGGGCACTACTCCTGGCTCTTCGGATGTCCTGGAGGGTGCCGGTCGGCGTCGCACACAGGACTTATCCTGCGCCGCGGTTGCCTCATCCTCATGAAGAGACCGCGCTCAGCGCCTGTTGCAATGGTGTCCGGATATCACGGGGCCGGGCCGGAGTTCAAGACGCCGCTGCCATGCCCCGCGGCTGCAGGCCTGCGGCCCGGTAGATCGCATCGATCAGGCACATGTTCGCCACCGAATCCGCCCCGCCGGTCAGCGGCGTGGCGCCATGCTCCAGAACGTCCATCACATGGGCGAGCTGGTAGTCATACGTCGTCTCGCCGGGCACGGTTTCGGTCGTGGTCCCGCCCTTGCGGCGTACCTCGATCGTGTGGCCGAGATGCGGGGCGACCGGATTGGTATAGGTGACCGAGCCTTCGGTGCATTCGACATGGACCATCACCCGGCGCGTCACCGTTTCCGACATCGAGGTCATGACGGACCCGGGCACGTCGCCGGGAAAGTTCAGCCGCGCATGGGTCGAGAGGTCGACGCCCGGCCGCTCACAATGGCACTCGGCCGAGACGACCGAGGGCTCGGCCCCGGCCAGCGTGCGCAGCATGTGGACCGGGTAGCAGCCAAGATCCATCAGCGCCCCGCCGCCGACTTCCAGCGTGTGGCGCAGCTCACCGGGCCGGTAGGGGATCGTCAGCGAGAAGTCGCCTTCCATGGCGACGATCCCGCCGAGATGCCCGCTGCGCACGATGCCCAGTACGCGCAGGAAGGCGGGATGGAAGCGGTAGTGAAAGGCCTCCATCAGCGGCAGGCCCGTCTCGGCGGACGCGGCGACCATGGCCTCCGCCTCGTCCGTGTTCTCTGCGAAAGGCTTCTCGCAGAGGACCGGCTTGCCGGCTTTCAGCGCGGCGATGGAGAGGTCGGCATGCCGGTGCGGGGGCAGGGCATTGTAGACGAGGTCGATATCGTCGCGCGCGAGCAGCGCTTCATAGGAGTCCGCGACATGCGGAATGCCGTGCTGGGCGGCGTAGGCTTTCGCGCGTTCGCCATCGCGGGCGGCAACGGCGACGACCTGGCAGTCGCTGCGCCGGATCGCCGGCTGGAGAATGGCCTTGGGCGCAATCTTCGCCGCCCCGAGAATGCCGATCCGGATCATCATCTGCCCCTGCTTTGGGGCCCATAGTGGCAATCCGGGCACGCTTCGTAAACAAACCGGTGCCGTTTGTTTACGTCTCAGCCGGAATTGCTTCCGAAAGACTGACATCCGCTTGTGAATTTCACGCATCCGGTAACGAAACGGAAAGGCTGTCAGGAGTTAATGGAACCTCCCAAGGCCGTTAATCTTAGGAGTGCCTTCGCCCATGCTAAATGCTCTCACGGCGCACATCGCTAAAACTGGCGGCCTTGCGGAACCTATTGCCAGACAGGCACTGGGAATTGTCCTGAATGCAGCCGAGCGGCAGGCCTCGCCTTTCGCCACGGCCATGTTCAGGACGATTCCTGGCGCCCGCGCCCTGGCCGCCCGCACGGGCAACGATCTTGGCGCACCCGTCGGTATCATCGCCCGCATGATCGAGCAGACGCCGGGCGGCAAGCGCCTCGTGGCGCGCGAAATGATCACGTCGCTTCAGGGTATCGGCCTCGACCACAAGGATATCGGCGCCCTGCTGCCGGCAATCTCGGCGCATATGGAAGCCTTCCACGGCCTGACCGGCTTCGGCCATCTGGGCGACCTGATCGGCTCGGACCTCGATGCCGCCGCCGCGCTCGGCGCGCGGGACAGCAAGGCCGCCTGATCCACAATATCCACTACAGACGAAAAGCCGCCCTCCAGGGGGCGGCTTTTTCTTTTGCGCACAATCTTTCCCGCTCCGGCGATCCGGCAGGCCATCGCGCCCGTAAAACCTGACGATACGGCCGGTCCCCAACCCACCCGAGCCGGACGTATCGGCCCATGAAGGGCCGGGCCCACCCGTCCCCGCGGAGCCCGGCCCTTTTCATTTTCGCGCGCCGCCTCTATGTGCAGGACGACCGGAACAGGGGAAATGACACATGACCGAGGCCGCAACGCTTCAGGCGGATGAGAAACTTGCGCTCGATCTCATGGCCGCAATCCGGTCCGCGGCGGAAAAGCTGGTGGCTCCGGAAGCTGTCGACCTCGTCTCGGTCACCATGGATGTCTCGGCCCGCGTCGACACGCCCGGAACGCCCGGCTTCGACACCCGGATCGACCGGCGCACGCGCACGATCCTGTTTGCCGGCGGGTCGGCATCGGTCGGCGGCACGGTCGTCATGACCGCGACGGCCGTCTACTCCATCCGCCCGGCCTGAGGCGACATCCGCACAGGCGCATCCAGCTCGCCGCGCATCCGGGGCAGGGCATCCGGATGGGTCTCCTGCAGCCAGGCGATCATCTTTTCACGGATCAGGCAACGCAGGTCCCAGGCATTGGGTGAGTTCACGGCGCTGGCGAGCGCCCGCACCCGGATCGAATTGCCGTCCGCTTCCGTCACCTGCATGTTCACGACATTGCCGTCCCAGAGCGGCGTCGCCTCGCAGATTTCCTTCAGTTTGTCGCGCATCTCGCCGACCGGCGCGCGATAGTCGACCGACCAGAACACGCTGCCGATGATTGAGGCGGACTTGCGCGTCCAGTTCTGGAAAGGCTGTTCGATGAAATATGAGAGCGGCACGATCAGGCGCCGCCAGTCCCACAGCCGCACCACGACATAGAAGAGGCCGATCTCCTCGATCCAGCCCCATTCGTCCTCGAGCACGACGGCGTCGTCGAGCCGGATCGGCTGGGTGAAGGCGATCTGCAGGCCGGCAATCAGGTTCGACAGCATCGGCCGCGCCGCAAGGCCGACCGCGATACCTGCAATCCCCGCCGACGCGAACAGGCTGACACCGATCTGCTTCACACCCGGAATGACGGTCAGTGCTGCGGCAACCGTGACCACGGCGACCGCAACGACCCAGACACGGCGCACGACATCCAGCCGCGTTGCAGATTTCCGGGCTTGCAGGTTGTCAGGCTCGTTGAGCTTGAGCCGCGCGAGGTGGCGCTTGGTCAGCCCGTCGACCAGCGTGCCGATGGTCCAGCCGATGGTGCCGATGAAGCAGATCGTGGCGACAACGTTCGGCCATTCGCCAAGCTTTTCCCAATCGGGCGCCAGGCCGGTTTGTGGTACCGCGAGGATCGCCGTCCCGAGCAGGGCGAACAGGACAGGCGGGCGGGCGCGCTTCAGCCAGCGGATCCTCAGCGCCAGTTTTTCTCTTGTTTTCTTTTCATCGTTGCCGGCGATGACCACTCTCCTTCCGGACTGGCTTCACAATGACGGATAGGGAAAAGGGTTGCCCGGGATCAACCGGACAGCTGGGATTTTTACTGAAAAGTGGACCGGTGAACGCTTGGCGGGCGCTTATTTCACGCGCTCGACGCGGAAGGCGAGGCCGCCGTCCAGTTTCATCTTGTAGCTGCCAAGGGCAGCCTTGTAGATGCGCGCTTCCTTCTGGCCGCGCGGATTGACGCCCTTGTCGTCGGTCTGCGCCCAGACCTGACCGTTCTCCAGCGTGATGCGGAGCGCGCCGCGTTCGCCGCCGATCGACTTGATGGGGAAGGTCACTTCCTTCAGGTCTTCCGTCACGGCCTTGTCGCCGCCGTCTTTGCCGCCGAAGGCGAGCTTCGGAAGCGACGGGATGGAGAAGCCGAAGCTGTCGCGCCGCACTTCCTCAACTTCCTTGCGGGTGAAGGTCTTTACCTCGCCGGCGTCCTCTGCGGCTTTCAGGCGACCGACTGCCGCGTCATAGCAGGCGAGCCGTTCGCTATCGCCTGCTATGTCCTTGCAGGCATAGACGTCAGACGTGGAGACCTCTTCCGCCAGCACAGGCAGGGCGGTCAGGCTGAGGACGGCGATGAAGGCGAGCGGACGGATCATGACGGCATTTCCTCGGGGTTCGGGCACTGGCGTGCCCCTCTCTGCCGGCATTTCTGGCAAATCGGGGCCGACACGGGAAGGGGAGGTGACAGTATGCGGGCAAACTCAGCTTCCATTCATTCAGAATCCGCAAAGTCTTTTCATTTCTTTCGCCATCTGGCAGCAAACAGCCCAATCAAGAGACCCAAGTCCGACACGAACTGGAGTATGTGAATGATTTTCTCCCGAATGCCGCACCTCGCGGCCGCCGGTGCCCTGGCCCTCGTCCTCGCTGCCTGCGGCGGCGGTGGCGAAAAGGCAGGAGACGTGCCGACCCTGCGCCGCGGCATCTCTGCCAAGGTCGATACGCTCGACCCGCACAAGTCCTCGGCGCAATGGGAGAATATCATCATCGGCGACATGTTCATCGGCCTGACCACCGATGGACCGGATGCGCGCCCGCGGCCCGGCATGGCGACCAGCTGGGAGACCAGCGATGACGGCCTCGTCTGGACCTTTCACATCGGCGACTACAACTGGTCTGACGGCAATCCGGTGACGGCGAACGATTTCGTCTATGCCCTGCGCCGCATCCAGTCCGCGGAGGTCGCGTCGCAATATGCCTCGCTCCTGTACCTCATCAAGAACGCCGCGCCGATCAATGAAGGCAAGCTGCCGCCGGAAGAGCTGGGCGCCCGCGCCATCGACGACAAGACGCTCGAGATCACGTTGGAATACCCAGCGCCCTACCTGCCGGGCCTCCTCTCGCACTACACGACCTATCCGGTCCCGAGCCACGTCATCGACACCTATGGCGACGCCTGGATCCAGCCGCAGAACATCGTGGTGAATGGTCCGTACAAACTGGTCTACTGGCGTACCGGCGACCAGCTCGTCGCCGACAAGAACCCGACCGGCTTCGGCGCGGCCGAAGCCTGCTTCGACCGCGTGGTCTATTTCGAGCTCGAGGACCTGACCTCGGTCGAGAACAAGATCCAGGCCGGCGAACTCGACATCAACAATGCCTTCGACGGCGCCCGCCAGGCCGAGATCGAGGCCAAGTTGCCGGGCTGGGTGCGCACGACGCCCTCGCTGAACACGACCTACTGGACGTTCAACGGCAAGGTGGCGCCTTTCGACGACGTGCGCGTCCGTAAGGCCCTGTCCATGGCGCTCGACCGCGAGTTCATGGTGAAGAGCGTGCTGACGCCGGGTTTCCAGCCGGCCTATTCCTTTGTGCCGCCGGGCATGGACAATTATGACGTGCCGCGTCCTGAACTCGACTGGAAATCCATGCCGCGCGCCGAACGCCTCGCCGAGGCGAAACGCCTTCTGGAGGAAGCCGGTTTCGGCCCGAACAAGCCGCTGGAGTTCGAATTCATCCACCGCTCGACTGACGACAACCCGAAAGTCGCGCCGGTCGCTCAGGCCAACTGGGCCGAGATCGCGCCCTGGGTGAAGCCGACCATCGTCAAGCAGGACACGAAAGTCCTCTACGCGCGCCTGCGCCAGTCGGACTTCACGGTCGCTGACGCGGCCTGGGTCGCGGACTTCGACGATCCGATCAACTTCCTCTACCTGCTGAAATCCGACACCGGCCAGCAGAACTATGGCGACTATGCCAATCCCGAATACGACGCCCTGCTGCAGCGCTCGAATGCGGAGCTGGACCTGCACAAGCGGGCCGAAACCTTCGCCGAAGCCGAGAAGCTGATGCTGAACGACTACCCGATCACGCCGATGTGGTTCCAGGTCACCAAGAACCTCGTGGACCCGACCCTGACCGGCTACGAGGACAATGCGAAGGACCAGCACCGCTCGCGTTTCATGTGCCGGGATGGTATAAAACCGGCGGAATAAACGTCGCTGAACAGGGGGAGGCGGCATGAGTCACGAGCTTGAAGTGGCCGGGGCCGCCTCGCTCGGCGGACTGACATCGGGCGAGCACCATCAGGTCGAACGGCCTGGCGAGCCCTGCCGCAACTGCGGGACAATCGTGGCCGAGCGCTACTGCACGCGCTGCGGCCAGCTCGCTTCGAACTTCCACCGGCCTTTCTTCAGCCTGATCATGTCCAGCCTTGCGGATACGTTCGCGCTGGACAGCCGGCTCTGGCGTACCGTGCCGATGCTGCTGTTCCGGCCGGGCCGGGTGACTCGCAACTACCTGGACGGCAAGCGCGCTCGCTATGTGCCGCCGTTCCGCCTGTTCCTGCTGGCCTCGGTCCTGTTCTTCCTCACCGTGTTCGGCCTCGGTGACCGGCTCGGCTGGTATGCGGACTGGAAACTGAACCTCAATGGCGGGGAGGGGGCGATCGTCTCGGAGGCGGACCGCACGGCCGCGCTGGCCGAGATGCAGGGCCAGCTCGCGGATCCGGACCTGACGCCGGAGGCGAAGGCGGCGATCGAGGCGGCCATGGCGCAGATGGAAACGGCCCCTACCGTGCCCGATGGCGTGATCTCGGAAGGGAAGGTGGACCGCCACGCCCTCAACGAGGTACTCGACGAGCAGACCGGCATGACCGGCGCCGAGGCCGAAAAGGTCCATCAGGCCGCCGACAGGGTCGCCAACGTGTTCGAGAACCAGGACCGGTTCGGCGCCCGGCTGCGCGAATGGGCGCCGCGTTTCAGCCTCCTGTTCGCGCCGCTGCTGGCCCTGATGCTGACCGGTCTCTATGCTTGGCGGCGCGGCGTCTATGTGTACGACCACGTCATCACGGCGCTGCACTTCCAGACCTTTGTTTACGGTTTGTCCACGCTTTTGCTGCTCGCCGCGGCGTTTCTCCACGTTCCGCCGGCCTGGCTGGCCACCACCGGCAGCGCCTGGGGCATCTGGTACCTCTACCGCCAGCTCCGTGTCACCTACGCCACCGGCCCAGTCATGGCGGGCCTTCGTACCTCGATATTGCTGATCCTGGGCATAACCGTGCTCTTTCTGCTGGGCATCGGGCTGGTTGTGCTGAGTTTTCTACTGACCTGATGACAGGTTGGGCTTGAAACTGAGGCAAATAAACCACACCCGGCCGCTTTCGATGACAGAACAGTAACGGTGCGTTGACGCTGGCGTGAACAGGGCCTTACGAATTAGCCAAGTCCCGGATTCAGGGGTCCGGGCATGCGTCTTGTGACAGACGCAGTTTAACTTTTGGAGGTAATATAGTGAACGGGAAATCCATGAAGTCCCGCCTGCTTGCCTCGTCCGTTTTTGCGGGCGCGGCATTTATGGCGCAGGCGAGCATGATCGCCATCGCTCAGGAAGACGACGCTGTCGACACCGTGGCACCCGCCGCGGAAGACGCGACGGCGCGCCAGCAAACGGTCTACGTGACCGGCTCGCGTATCGCTCAGCCGAACCTGACCACCACCAGCCCGGTGACGTCGGTTTCCGCCAACGACATCAAGCTTCAGGGCGTGACCCGCGTTGAAGACCTGGTCACCCAGCTTCCGCAGGCCTTCGCCTCGCAGAACTCGACCGTGTCGAACGGCGCATCCGGTACGGCTACCGTTTCGCTGCGTAACCTCGACCTCGGCGGCAGCGCAACGCGCACGCTGGTCCTCATCGATGGCAAGCGCATGCCGTACGGTTCGCCGAACGACGCCGCTGCCGACCTTAACCTCATCCCCAGCCAGATGGTTGAGCGCGTTGACGTCCTGACGGGCGGCGCCTCGGCTGTTTACGGTTCGGACGCTGTGGCCGGCGTTGTCAACTTCATCATGAAGGACGACTTCGAAGGCGTGCAGGTCGACACCCAGTACGGCTTCTACCAGCACAACAACGACTACGACACGAACGGCAGCCTGCGCGACGTGATCGCCCAGCGTTCGCAGACCAACCCGTCGCAGTTCAAACTGCCGAACGACAATGTCGACGACGGCTACTCGAAAGAGATCACCGCCATCATGGGTGTGAACACCGATGACGGCCGTGGCAACCTCACGGGCTGGATCGGCTACCGTAACAACGACGCCGTCCTGCAAGCCAACCGCGACTACTCGGCTTGTGCAGTTGGCCTCGCTGCCAGCGGCGACTTCAACTGCGGCGGTTCGTCGACGTCCTACCCGGGCCGTATCACGGACTTCAACAGCTTCGACTACTCGCTGGATCAGACGACCGGCGATTTCATCCCGTGGTCGAGCGCTTATCAGTACAATTACGGCCCGCTGAACTACTACCAGCGTCCGGACGAGCGTTACTCGGTTGGCTTCAACGGCCACTACCAAATCAACGACAACGTCGAAGCCTACACCCAGTTCATGTTCATGGACTACCAGTCGCGCGCCCAGATCGCACCGTCGGGCAACTTCTTCGTGACCCAGGGCGTCAACTGCGACAACCCGCTTCTCTCGGCCAACCAGCGCGCTGGTCTGTGTGAAGTCGACCTGGTTCCGGATATCGAAGACGATCCGGATACGGCTGACGACGAAGTCGCAGACTTCATCGCCGGCTTCGAGGATCCGCTGGTCGGTCAGGCCTGGGTCAACGCAACCCTCGGCATGCAGGACGCTCTCACGGGCGGCGCTCCGTCCCTCGACGGCGATGGCAACCTCGTCATTAACCCGTTCGGCGGCGTTTCCCCGGCCTACTTCGGCCGCCGGAACGTTGAAGGTGGCGGCCGTCAGGACAACCTCGGCTACCAGACCTACCGCGGTCTCGTTGGTATCCGCGGCGATCTGTTCAAGGCACCGGGCTGGTCGTACGACCTGTCGGCTTCCTACGCTCAGGTCACCCTGAACCGTAGCTACGGCAACGAATTCTCCGTGACCCGCCTCCAGCGCGCCATGAATGTCGTCGCCGACCCGGATTCGGGCGAAGCAGTCTGCGCCTCGGTCCTCGACGGTACCGATCCGAACTGTGTCCCGTACAACGTCTGGTCGATCGGCGGCGTGACGCCGGAAGCACTGGCTTACCTTCAGGTTCCGCTGCTTCAGTCCGGTACCACGACCCAGAACATCGTTTCGGGCTCGATCACCGGCGACCTCGGCCAGTACGGCCTCAAATCGCCGTCGGCTGAAACCGGCCTCCAGGTCGCATTCGGTGCCGAATACCGCCGCGACTCGCTCGAATCCATCACCGACAACTCGTTCGCAACGGGTGACGGTGCAGGTCAGGGCGGCCCGACGATCGGTCTCTCGGGCTCGATCGACGTGTACGAAGCCTTCGGCGAATTCCAGCTCCCGCTGGTCGAAGGCAAGCCGGGTATCGAATCGCTCTCCATCGAAGGCGCTTACCGCTACTCCGACTACTCGACGGGCAAGAGCTCGGATGCCTACAAGATCGGCGGCGACTATGCCCCGACCTCTGACATCCGCTTCCGCGTCAGCTACCAGCAGGCCGTCCGCGCGCCGAACGTCATCGACCTCTTCCAGGCTCAGGGCTTCAACCTGTTCGACCTGGACGATGACCTCTGCGACTTCACCGATCCGGCCGGCGACGGTACGGGTGGTGCAGCCTGTATCGGTACGAACCCGTGGCAGGTGAACGCTGCACAGGCCAATTCCGGTGCTCTGAACTCGCCGGCTGGCCAGTACAACTACCTGCAGGGCGGTAACCCGGACCTCGAGCCGGAAGAAGCCAAGACCCTGACGGTCGGCTTCGTCACCACGCCGTCCTTCCTGCCGGGCTTCTCGGCATCGCTCGACTACTACAACATCGAACTGACGAAAGCGATTTCGACGGTTGGTGCGTCGGTCACGATGCAGCTCTGCTACCTGGAAGGCGATGCAGACGCCTGTAGCCGCATCCAGCGTAACGCCAATGGCCAGCTCTGGGTCGGCACCGGTAACGTCATCGACACGAACGTGAACATCGGTGGCATCACCACGTCGGGTATCGACCTCGCAGCCGCTTACGGCTTCGACATCGGCACGCTCGGCAAGGTCAACCTGTCCATGAACGGCACGTACCTGGACAGCTTCGATGTTGATCCGATCGGTCAGTCCTTCGCCGAGTACGATTGCGTCGGCAAGTACGGCAACGACTGCTTCACGCCGACCCCGGAATGGCGTCACCGCGCCCGCGTGAACTGGGTCACCCCGGTTGATGGGCTCGATGTCTCCGCAACCTGGCGCTACATCGGCGCCGTGGATATCGACACCGGTGCAACTGGCCGCGTCGACTCCACGCTCGATGCACAGAACTACATCGACCTCGCCGGCCAGTGGGCCGCTCGCGATTGGGTGTCGTTCCGCTTCGGTGTGAACAACGTTCTGGACGACGATCCGCCGCTTTCGGCTTCGACGGGTACCACGGGTAACGGTAACACCTACCCGCAGACCTACGACGCCCTCGGCCGCTACATCTTCGTCGGTGCGACGTTCGACTTCTAAGTCGGCTCGCCTAACGACAAAATCGGGAACGGCGGTCCTTCGGGACCGCCGTTTTCTTTTGGGCTGCAAAAATTGCTCTGGGGAAAACGTTCGGGCATACGGGCCCTGCGTTCGGGGAGTCACCCCCCTTGTGTTCTGGCATTTTGCCCTGTTTTCGGGCTCCGGTCGGGCATGTTTCCGGGCATCCGCGTTACCCGCGGACAGGCGGATTCCAATCCCGCCGGAGAGGCGTCAGCCTATCCGCCAACGGGCATAGATCGCCGTCGGCAGCAGCCGGTCCGAGTCTTTCTGGGGCAGGGCCATCTCGCCCATTTCCATGACGCCGCCGAACGGGGCCAGGCGGTCGCCGAGGGCCTGGGCGAGGGCAATATAGGAGAGGCGCACGGCGTACGCGGTAAGGATTACGAAACGCGGTTCGTCACTTAAAAGGTCGCGTATAGTGTCCAGTAATTCCGGGAGATTTTCCTCGAAGCGCCAGGTCTCGTTCTTTGGACCGCGTCCAAATTTCGGGGGGTCCAGGATGATCGCGTCGTAGCGGTTGCCGCGGCGCAATTCGCGCGCGGTGAACTTCATGGCGTCGTCGGCGATCCATCGGATCGGCTTGTCGTCGAGGCCGCTCATGGCCTGGTTGTCCTTGCCGTAGCCGTTGGATTTCGGGCTCGCATCCAGGTGGACAACGTCGGCGCCGGCGGCGGCGCAGGCGAGCGACATCATTCCCGTATAACCGAACAAATTCAGGACCTTGCATGGTTTACCTGAAGTGTTTCTGCGGATCTGGTCCTGGGCGAAACGCCAGTGGACCGAGTGCTCCTGGAAGACGCCCATGTGGCGGAACGCGGTTCGCCGGGCGGAGAAGGTCAGGCCATTCCACCGCATCGGCCAGGTATCCTGCGCCTTCGGGGACAGGGTCTCCCATTGGCCGGAGCCGTCTTCATCATTGTTTTTGCTGGAGAAGCGTGCGTCGGCGCGCCAGGTGTCGACCGGCCGCGCGGGGTTCCAGAAGGCCTGCGGATCCGGCCGGATAACCGTCTGGCTGCCGAACCTTTCCAGCTTCTGCAAATGCCCGGAATCGAGCAGGGCGTAATCTTCCCAATCGTCTGCGATAAGCAGATTAGTCTCTGTTTTCATTGGAAATCCCGCTGCCGCCAGGCTTCGTAGACCATGATCGCCGTCGCCTGCGCCAGGTTCAGACTATCCGCGCCCCCCCGCATCGGAATCAGCACCAGCTGGTCGCATTGGGCCTCGACGGCGGGTGGGAGACCGGCCTGTTCGTTGCCCATCAGGATGACCGTATCCTGTTGCAGATTCACCAGATCGTGGCGGGCGGTGCCGTTCACGGAAGCGGCGACCGAGGCGAGGCCGGCCTTGCGGCGCCAGGCTTCGAATTCTTCATGGGAGGCGACGGCGAAGGGCATGTCGAAGACTGAGCCCATGGACGCCCTCACAGCCTCGAAACTGTAAGGATCACAGCAGGTTCCGACGAGAATGACTCCGTCCACCCCGGCACAGTCGGCGGTCCTGAGGATGGTGCCCAGGTTGCCCGGATCGCGCACTTCATAGAGGGCGACATAGAGCGCCTTCCTGTCGGCACCCGTGATCCTGATGTCGGCGAGCGTGATCCTGCGCTGCCTGAATGTGGCAATCACGGCCTGCGCATTGTCCTTATGTGTGACCTTGCTCATCAGCCGCTCGGGCACGAGCACGATCCGCGCGCCGGCTGCCTCGGCCTTGTCGGCGAGGGCGGCGACATGCGGCCGGTCGGCGACCGCGGCGGCGATCACGAGCGTGTCCGGCTGCCAACCGTTCGCGAGGCCCTGTTCGACCAGCCGGGCACCCTCGGCGAGGAACAGGCCGGTCGCCTGACGGTCCTTTTTCCGCTCGAGACTCTTCAGCGTCTTGATCAGGGGATTGGAGGGGGAGGTGAGGGTTTCGGGCGGGCGTTTCATGGGGCCGTTTCTGGCGTGCGGGGGACTCTTGCGACGGAACCCTGAATAGGGCATCCCATCACAAAGGGAATGCCTAACAGGAGGTTAGCGGGGTCCCGCATGAAATTGCTCGACTACCTGGTTGCGCCGGCCGCGCTCGCAGGCCTCGTGGCGACGGGATGGTGGGGGCTCTATCAGTCTCCGCAACGGCCTGCAAACCTGGCCGCGCAGCTTGAACAGGACGCCAACGCCGCCCTGGCCCGTGGCGGCTATGACTGGGCGCATGTGCGCATGAACGGCCAGAGGGCCGTGCTTCTGGGGGCAGCGCCCTCGGAAGACGCCGCCATGGCCGCCGCCGAAACCGTGCTGCACGCCGCCTGGCCGGGCGGGGTCGTGGTCGGCGGTGTCACCGTCGTGGAAGTGGCGGTCGTACCGGGTACGCCGGTCTCGCCCTTTGTCTGGCGTGCGGAGAAACTGCCGGACGGCAGCTTCCGCCTGTCGGGCCATATCCCGTCGCGCAGGATCGGCGAACAACTGATCGCCGAGGCCTCGCGCCTGTCCGGCGGGGTCAGCCCGCAGAACGACATGAAGGTGACGGCCGGAGTGCCGGGCGGCAACTGGCAGGGCGTCGCGCGCTTCGGCCTGGAGACGCTCGCGGAAACGGATGCCGGCGAGGTGCGCCTGATCAACGACACGCTGCGGATCAGCGCGACCGAGACCGATCCGGCCGCACGTGCCCTGATCGCCGCGCAGGTGCAGGCGCTCGCCGCACCTTATAGAGGCGCGCCGCTGCTGAAGGGCATCGCCTCGTGGACCGCGCGGCACACTCCGGAAGGCCTCGTGCTCGAAGGCAAGGTCCGCTCCGAAGCGGACCAGCGTGACCTGCTCGGTATCGCGCAGGCGAATTATTCCGGGGAGGTGATCGACCGGATGGAGATCGCGCCGGACCTGCCGGGTACCTGGATGCCGGCCCTGCGCGCGGGCCTGCCGCATTTCGCCCGCTTCAGTTCCGGCGAGATGGGGCTCTATCCGGCGCCCGGCGATGCGGGGCTCGCGATCGAGGGTGAGGCGGCGGGCAGCACGCTTGGCAACCTGTCGGCAGACATGGCGCAGGTGGCGGCGCCGATGCCGGTCGCGCTGTGGGCCTATCCGGTGGACGTGGCCGTGCCGGAAGTCGCCGATGTGGATTTTGCAGCGGACCCGGCCGCGGCCTGCGAACAGGCGTTCGGCCGGGTCCTCGCGGCCTATCCGCTGGTGTTCGAGGGCGATACGGCGGTTCTCTCGCGGGCAAGCGGCGGGTCTCTCGACCGGCTGGTGGCGGTGTCACATCTCTGCGCACCTGACCTGCTATTCGAAATCGGCGGCCACACCGATTCGGAAGGTGACCGAGCCGCGAACCTTGCCCTCAGCGAGGCACGGGCGGCTGCGGTGATGACTTATTTGGTGTCAGCAGGGTTTGACCCGGACCGCCTGTCTGCGGTTGGCTATGGCCCAGACCGACCAGTGCAGTCTAATGACTCACCGGAAGGGCGGGCCGCCAACCGGCGGATCGGGTTCACGATACGGACACGGAGCGAGTAATGGCTTGGCTTGTAACGCACATGTGGATGGCGCTGGTTGCAGCGGCCGTCTTCGCCCTGATCCTCGGCTGGACCGTGCGCGGCATCCTGCTGACCGGCCGGATGCGCAAGGCGATTGTCGACAAGGATGTGGCGCTGACCGAGCTGGAACAGGCCCGCGACGAAATCGAACGCCTGTTCGCAGCCCAGCGCGCCCAGCGCGGGGAAGGCAGCAGCGTCGCCGACACGTCCACGCGCAAGATCACCGACCTCACGGCCGAACTGCAGAAGGCGAAAAGCGAACTGGCTGCGCTGAAGTCTGCGGCGTCGCGCGCGCCGGCCGTTGCGCCTGCGCCTGCGCCGGCTGTGGATGCGGAAGCGCCCGTGATCGTGCGCGCGCCGGCACGTGCCGCGGCAGACCCGGTTCCCGGCACCGACCAAGCCCCGGCTGCAGAAGGTGAGGACTCTCCGTCGCTTGTGTGGCGCAACCGCCATCTCGAAGGCCGGGTGAAGCACCTTGAAGAAGAACTCGCCGCGGCGAAATCGGCTGTCCCGTCCGTGGACGAGGAAGGCATCGGCAAGCTCAAATGGCAGGCCGATTACCTGAAGCAGCGCGTTGAATCTCTGGAGGCGGAGCTTGCGAAAGTGCCCGCCGAGGCGCCTGCACCGGCCGAGGATCTCGGTGAGGAAATGGCGCGGCTGCGCTGGCGGAACCGGTTCCTCGAAGGACGGATCGCCTATTTCGAGGGCGGGGCTGCCGAGGCGGCCGCTGAAGCGGCTTCGGAAGTGACCGGCGCCGAAGCGATGCTGAACGAGCTGGAGACGGCAGATGCCGTCGCCGACATGACCGAAGCCGTCGAGGCGTTGGCAAACGGTGTTTCCGCCACCGAAGAGGCGGACGTCATCGACGAAGCGGCAGGCGAAGAGCTCCTGATTGTCGAGGAAGAGTTTGTCGAAGAGGAAATCGTCGAGGACGAGGTCTCGGTCGAAGAGGATCTGGCGGAGGAATTTGCCGAAGAACTGGACGAAGACGAGGCCGGTTCCGAAGATGAAACCGACTCCCGGTCCGAAGACGAATATGAAGACGAGGCTTCGGAGGAAGACGAAGCCGGCGATGAGGACGGATACGAAGACGTCTCCGACGATGAGGAAGAGTCCCTCGACGAGGCCGATGCGGCCGACGAGGACTATGAAGACGACGAGGAAGCAGACCTCGACGCCGAGGATGACGAGGAAGTCGACGCCGAGGCTGAAGACGAAGACGGCTATGACGAGGAGTCCGATGAGGACGAAGCGGATGAAGCCGACGAAGCCTATGACGAGGACGAAGACGAGTCCGGCGAGGAGTCCGAACTGGACGCCGATGCGGACGAGGATGAGGATTTCGACGAGGAAGACCCGGACGACGAGGAACTCGACGACGAGGAAGAAGCCTACGACGAGGCCTATGAAGACGATGACGCTGACGACGACGAAGAAGAGTCGGACGCCGAGGCCGATGACGAAGAGGAATACGACGACGAGGACGCCGAGTACGAAGACGATGACGAAGAGGCTGGCGACGAGGACGACATGGAAGTCGAACCGCTGGAGGAAATCGTCGCAGAGCGCCCGATGGCCATGGACGGTCCGGTCGAGGGCCATCCCGATGACCTGACCATGATCGGCGGCATCGGGCCGAAGATCCAGGTCCTGCTGAACGAGCTGGGCATCTGGCATTATGACCAGATCGCTGCCTGGACGCCGGAAAACGTTGCCTGGGTCGATACGCACCTGAACTTCAACGGACGGATCGTGCGCGAAGGCTGGGTGGAGCAGGCCTCCGTGCTGGTCGGCGACGCCGAAAGCGTGTGAGCCATTCAGGCGGGGTTCAGCCGGAACCGGCGAGCCTTGCCTGCGTAATCGGCCTGCGCGATTGCAATTTGCCGATGCGGGTTTAACCTTGCCGCACCGGAGTGATGGAGAGGCTCATGACTAAACTGGTCGATATCGACAGCTCGATTTTTGAAGGCGCCCCGCGCATCAACCTGTCGCGCCGCGCAATCATCAACGGGTTGGCCGCCGGAACGGTATTCCCCTTCATCTCCAGCTGCGAAACGAACCCGGCGACCGGGCAGAGCCAGCTCCTTCTGGTCAACGACGCCGACATTGCGACGATGGCGACCTCTGCCTGGACCGACATGAAGGCGCAGACGCCGGTGACGGCAAACACCAAGCTGAAGAACCGCGTTCTCAATGTCTGGGAACGCACGCTGCATGGCGCCGAGAAACAGGGCCATGTCGCGGCCGGCCAGACCTGGGATGTGGCCGTGTTCGACACCGATGACGTCAACGCCTTCGTGATGCCGGGCAACCGGGTCGGCGTCTATCGCGGCATTACCGAACTCACCGAAAATGACGACCAGCTCTCCTCCGTGCTCGGGCACGAGACGGGCCATGTCGTCGCCAAGCATGCAGCGGCGCGCTATTCGCAGCAGGCGCTCGGCCAGATGGCGCTCGCCGTCGGCCAGATTGCCGTGGCGCAGTCGGAAACCCTGTCCAAATATGGCAACGAGATCGGCGTCCTTGGTGGCGCGGCGCTGCAGTTCGGCGTGATCCTGCCTTACAGCCGCCAGCATGAGCTACAGGCCGACAAGCTGGGCGTCGATTACATGCACCAGGCCGGCTATGACGTGAAACAGTCGGTCCGCCTGTGGGACTTGATGGCCGCCAACTCGCAGGGCCAGCGCGCGCCGGAATTCATGTCGACCCACCCCGATCCGGGCCGCCGGGCCGACGAACTGCGCAACTATATCAACGCCAAGGGCTATGCCCTGATGTAGGAACAGGCAGGGAAGGGCCTGACTCGTCCCGCTTGACCGCTTCTTTCCTTTAGGCCATACGCGCCGCTTCTGCGGGAGGCATGCCATGCCTGACCGCGGAGCCTCCATTGCAACCGGGCGGATCGAAAGACCACCGCCCCATCTGAAACGTTCGAGAGGACAATATGGCCAAGAAACTGCTGGGGCAGCTCAAGCTCCAGATTCCTGCCGGCCAGGCCAACCCGTCGCCGCCCGTCGGCCCGGCGCTCGGTCAGCGCGGCATCAACATCATGGAATTCTGCAAGGCGTTCAACGCCCGCACCCAGTCCATGGAACCCGGTCTGCCGACTCCGGTCGTCATCGACTACTACCAGGACAAGTCGTTCACCTTCGTCACCAAGACGCCGCCGGCCACCGTGCTGCTGAAGAAGGCTGCCAAGCTGAAGCTCGGCAAAAAGCCGGCTTCGGGCTCCAAGAAGCCGGGCCACGATAGCGTCGGCCAGGTCACCATGGATCAGGTGCGTGAGATCGCCCAGATGAAGATGGTCGACCTCAACGCCAACGACATCGACGCTGCCGCCAAGATCATCGCCGGTTCCGCCCGCGCGATGGGCCTCAAAGTTGTGGAGTAAGAACCATGGCGAAAGTTGGAAAGCGCACCCGCGCCATTGAAGCGACCGTCGACAAGTCGAAATCCTACACGATCGCCGACGCCGTCGCGCTCGTGAAGTCGAACGCCAAGGCGAAATTCGACGAAACCATCGACATAGCCGTGAACCTCGGCGTCGACCCGAAATACGCCGACCAGATGGTCCGCGGCGTGGTCAACCTGCCGGCCGGTACCGGCAAGGACGTCCGCGTTGCCGTCTTCGCAAAAGACGCGAAGGCCGAAGAAGCCAAGAAGGCCGGAGCTGACATCGTCGGCGCCGAAGACCTGATGGAAAAGATCAACGGCGGCTTCATGGATTTCGACCGCGTCATCGCGACGCCGGACATGATGGCCGTGGTCGGCCGTCTCGGTAAGGTGCTCGGCCCGCGCGGCCTGATGCCGAACCCGAAAGTCGGCACCGTGACCCCGAACGTGGCCCAGGCCGTCAAGGACGCGAAGTCCGGCTCGGTCGAGTTCCGCGTCGAGAAGGCCGGTATCATCCATGCCGGCGTCGGCAAGGCCAGCTTCGCGGAAGGCGACATCCAGAAGAACGTTTCGGCGTTCCTCGACGCCCTCGTGAAAGCCCGTCCGTCGGGCGCCAAAGGCACGTTCGTCCGCAAGATCTCGCTCTCGTCCACGATGGGCGCCAGCGTGACGATCGACACGTCGGAAGTCAGCCAGAAGGTCTGATCCTTCCCGCACCCCGAATTCAGGAAGCCCGGCCCCCAAGGCCGGGCTTTTTTGTGGGGGAGGGGCTCTTTCCCGCTCCGGCGACTTTTCTCACAAAGGGGGGTTGCGGGGTTGGGGATAAAGCGTTAACACCCCGCTCTTGACGGGAGATCGCCGATATGCATCGGAGGCCTCCCGTTTTCCTGTCCTAGACCATAGGTCACGTATTTATGCGCGATAACGGCTTTCGGGCCACCTATGCAGACGGGGTGAGGCGTTGATTCGGTTCGGAAAAATGGGGATTTCCCCGTTTTTGGCTAACCGGGCAAACGGCCAATCCCTGGGCAGGCGCTGGAAGGCTTCGGCCTGAAGGCGATTACCAGGGCGGCCGGATGGTCCGGACGCCTCTATGGAGACCCGCTATGGATAAAGCTGGAAAAAGTGCGATTCTCGACTCGCTCAAGGGCGTGTTCGCAGAATCCGGTGTGGTCGTTGTGGCCCACTATACCGGTCTTACCGTTGCGGAAATGACGAAGCTGCGTGGCATGCTCCGCAAGGACGGCGCGCAGCTGAAGGTGGTCAAGAATACCCTCGCGCAGATCGCGCTTGGGGATGTGGGTGGCGACGCGGCCAAAGCCCTGTTCAAGGGTCAGGTCGTTATCGCTTACTCGCCCGATCCGGTGGCAGCTGCGAAAGCGGCTGACGAGTTCGCGAAAGACAATGCGAAACTCGTGATCATCGGCGGTGTGATGGGCGACCAGGTCCTCGACGCCAAAGGCGTTGAAGCCCTGGCAAAACTGCCCTCGCTCGACCAGCTTCGCGGCAAGCTTATCGGCCTCATCCAGGCTCCGGCTACGAAAATCGCCGGTGTTCTGCAGGCCCCGGCTGGCCAGCTCGCCCGTGTGGTTTCGGCCTACGCGAACAAAGACGCGGCCTGAGCCATCGTTTCCGACAACTGAAGACCAAATCAACCGAACCCAACAGGAACTACAAAAATGGCAAACCTCGAAAAACTCGTCGAAGACCTTTCGGCGCTCACCGTTCTCGAAGCTGCTGAACTCGCGAAACTTCTCGAAGAGAAGTGGGGCGTTTCGGCCGCTGCACCGGTCGCTGTCGCAGCCGTCGCTGCTGCTCCGGCCGCTGCCGTTGAAGAGAAAACCGAATTCGACGTCATCCTGACCGATGCCGGCGCGAAGAAGATCGAAGTGATCAAACTCGTCCGCGAAGTCGTGCCGTCGCTCGGCCTCAAAGAAGCAAAAGATCTCGTGGAAGGCGCTCCGAAGCCGATCAAGGAACAGGCCCCGAAAGCCGAAGCCGAAGAGATCAAGAAGAAGTTCGAAGCAGCCGGCGCAAAAGTCGAGCTCAAGTAAGCTCCGGCGACTTCACATTCGGGCGGCGTTCGCGCGAGGCGCTGCCCTGGTAAAGACCTGCGCGGCGGTCCCCACCGGGGCCGCCGCGAACTCGCGTTCTGGCGATAAGTCTGCGGCCAGGGTGGCCGCGGCGACAAAATTGGGATCCTGGGATGGCACTCTCCTTCACGGAAAAGAAACGTATCCGCAAATCCTTCGGGCGCATTCCCGAAGCCATCGAAATGCCAAACCTGATCGAGGTTCAGCGCGAGTCCTACGAACACTTCCTTCAGATGCACACGCCGGCTGCCAAGCGCACCGACGATGGCCTGGGCGGTGTTTTCAAGTCCGTGTTCCCGATCACCGACTTCTCCGAGCGGGCCACGCTCGAATACGTCTCCTACGAGTTTGAAGCGCCGAAATTCGACGTCGAAGAATGCATGCAGCGCGACCTGACCTTCCAGGCGCCGCTGAAGGTCCGCCTGCAACTGGTGGTCTTCGATGTGGATGAAGACACCGGCGCGCGCTCGGTCAAGGAAGTGAAAGAGCAGGAATGCTATCTCGGCGACATCCCGCTGATGACCGAGAAGGGTACCTTCGTCGTCAACGGCACCGAGCGTGTCATCGTTTCGCAGATGCACCGTTCGCCGGGTGTGTTCTTCGACCATGACAAGGGCAAGACCCATGCCTCGGGCAAACTGCTGTTCGCGGCCCGCATCATTCCGTACCGTGGCTCGTGGCTCGACTTCGAGTTCGACGCCAAGGACATCCTGAACATCCGGATCGACCGCAAGCGCAAGCTGCCGGCGACCACGATCCTGTACGCGCTCGGCTATGACACCGAGCAGATCCTCGACCATTTCTACACCCACTCCATCTATCGGATGGACAAGAAGGGCTGGATCACCGGCTTCCGTGCCGACGCCTGGAAAGGCGTGAAGCCGGAATTCGACCTGGTCGACGCCAAGTCGAAGAAAGTGATTGCCGAAGCCGGCAAGAAGATCACCGCCCTCAAGGCGAAGCGGATTGCCGAAGGCGGTACGGACGAGATCCTCGTTCCGTCGGAAGCCCTGGTCGGCAAATTCCTCGCCCGCGATGTGGTGAACATGGAAACCGGCGAGATCTTCGGCGAGGCCGGCGACATGCTGGATGAGACGATCGTCGCCGAAATGCGCGAATACGGCCTCAAGTCGATCGAAGTGCTCGACATCGACAGCTCGGGCCGTGGCCCGTGGCTGCGCAACACGCTGAAAGCCGACAAGAACGAAACCCGTTTCGAGGCCCTGTCGGATATCTACCGCGTCATGCGTCCGGGCGAGCCGCCGACCCAGGAAGCTGCTGAGGCCCTGTTCGGCCAGCTCTTCTTCGATCCGGAGCGCTATGACCTCTCGGCCGTCGGCCGGGTGAAGATGAACATGCGCCTCGGCGTTGCGGTGAAGGGCTATGAGTCCGCTGCCGACAACATGCGCGTCCTGCGCAACGAGGACATCATCGGCGTCATGAAGGTCATCCTCGACCTGAAGGACGGCAAGGGCGAAGTCGACGACATCGACAACCTCGGCAACCGCCGCGTCCGTTCGGTCGGCGAGCTGATGGAAAACAACTACCGCATCGGTCTCGTGCGCATGGAGCGCGCGATCAAGGAACGCATGGGCTCGGTCGACATCGACACGGTCATGCCGCACGACCTGATCAACGCGAAGCCGGTCGTGGCTGCGGTGCGTGAATTCTTCGGCTCCTCGCAGCTGTCGCAGTTCATGGACCAGACCAACCCGCTGTCCGAGATCACCCACAAGCGCCGTCTCTCGGCCCTTGGCCCGGGCGGTCTGACCCGCGAGCGTGCCGGCTTCGAGGTGCGCGACGTGCACCCGACGCACTATGGCCGTATCTGCCCGATCGAAACGCCGGAAGGCCCGAACATCGGTCTGATCAACTCGCTGGCCACGCACGCACGCGTCAACAAGTACGGCTTCATCGAAAGCCCGTACCGCAAGGTGCTGAACGGCAAGCTGACCGACGAGGTGATCTATCTCTCCGCCATGGAAGAGAGCATCTACTCGATCGCGCAGGCCAACGCCGAAGTGAACGCCAAGGGCGAGCTCGTGAACGAGTTCGTCAACGCCCGTGTGGCCGGTGAAGCGACGATGGTTGCCAAGGAAGAGATCCAGTACATGGACGTCTCGCCGAAGCAGGTCGTCTCGGTCGCCGCCGCGCTGATCCCGTACCTTGAGAACGACGACGCCAACCGCGCGCTCATGGGTTCGAACATGCAGCGTCAGGCCGTGCCGCTGGTCCAGTCGGAAGCGCCGTTCGTCGGCACCGGCATGGAAGCGGTCGTTGCCCGCGACAGCCGCGCCGCCATCGTTGCTCGCCGGGCAGGGGTGGTCGAGCAGGTCGACGCACTGCGCATCGTGGTCCGCGCGACGGACGAGATCGACACCGGCAATTCCGGCGTCGACATCTACCGTCTCGCCAAGTTCCGCCGCTCGAACCAGAACTCGTGCATCAACCAGCGCCCGATCGTGAAAGTGGGCGACAGCGTTGCGAAGGGCGACATCATCGCTGACGGTCCGTCGACGGATCTCGGCGAACTGGCCCTCGGCCGGAACGTGCTCGTCGCGTTCATGCCCTGGAACGGCTACAACTTCGAGGACTCGATCCTGATCTCCGAGCGCATCGTGCGCGATGACGTCTTCACCTCGATCCACATCGAGGAATTCGAAGTCGCCGCCCGTGACACGAAACTCGGTCCGGAAGAGATCACCCGCGACATCCCGAACGTCGGCGAGGAAGCCCTGCGCAACCTCGACGAAGCCGGCATCGTGGCCGTGGGCGCCGAAGTGAAGGCCGGCGACATCCTCGTCGGGAAGGTTACGCCGAAGGGCGAAAGCCCGATGACGCCGGAAGAGAAACTCCTCCGCGCCATCTTCGGCGAGAAGGCTTCGGACGTTCGCGACACCTCGCTGCGCGTGCCGCCGGGCGATGCCGGTACGGTTGTCGATGTCCGCATCTTCAACCGCCACGGTATCGACAAGGACCAGCGTGCCCTCCAGATCGAGCGCGAGCAGATCGAGAAGCTGCAGGAAGACAAGGAAGACGAACAGGCGATCCTGGAACGGAACATCTATTCGCGTCTCCATGACTTCCTGACCGGCAAGGAAGCAGCTGCCGGCCCGAAAGGCTTCAAGCCGGGCCGTATCGCTGCCGGCGCCCTCGAGGAACTGGCTCACAAGCAGTGGTGGGATATCGCCCTCAAGTCGGAGAAGGCCCAGGCCGAGCTCGACGCGATGCGTGAACAGTTCGACGGTTCGATCCGTGAACTGGACGCCCGCTTCAACGACAAGGTCGAGAAGGTCCAGCGCGGCGACGATCTGCCTCCGGGCGTGATGAAGGTCGTGAAAGTCTTCCTCGCTGTGAAGCGCAAGCTGCAGCCGGGCGACAAGATGGCCGGACGTCACGGCAACAAGGGGGTTATCTCCAAGATCAACCCGCTCGAAGACATGCCGTTCCTGGAAGACGGCACCGCTGTCGACATCGTACTGAACCCGCTGGGCGTTCCGTCGCGTATGAACGTCGGTCAGATCCTTGAGACCCACACAGGCTGGGCCTGCCGCGGTCTCGGCCGGATCATCGACAACGCACTCGACGAGTTCCACCAGAAGCATGACGTGAAGGCGCTGAAGAAGGCGCTGGAAACGGCTTATGGCAAAGGCCAGGAACTGCCGACGGAAGACGCCGACGTCATCGAACTCGCGTCCAACCTGCGCAACGGCGTGCCGATCGCAACGCCGGTGTTCGACGGTGCTCGCGAAAGCGACATCAACGAACTTCTGGAACGTGCCGGCCTCGACTCGTCGGGCCAGGTTCCGCTGTTCGACGGCCGTACCGGCGTGCAGTTCGCCCGCCCGGTCACCGTGGGCTACAAGTATCTCCTCAAGCTCCACCACCTGGTGGACGAGAAGATCCACGCCCGTTCGACCGGTCCGTACTCGCTCGTCACGCAGCAGCCGCTGGGCGGCAAGGCCCAGTTCGGTGGCCAGCGCTTCGGCGAGATGGAGGTCTGGGCCCTCGAAGCCTACGGTGCCGCCTACACGCTGCAGGAAATGCTGACCGTGAAGTCCGACGACACGGCCGGCCGCGCCAAGGTGTATGAAGCCATCGTCCGCGGCGACGACACGTTCGAGGCCGGTATCCCGGAATCGTTCAACGTTCTCGTCAAGGAAATGCGCTCGCTGGGCCTCAACGTGGAACTGATCGAAGAGGATGCTGCCCATGGCAGCGAGCCCGCCGACAGCGAAGCGGTTCCGGCCGAGTAGCGTGAGAATCTGACTGGAAGACCCCGCCGGGCATCCGGCCTGGCGGGGCTTCCGAGCCGAACGAATTTTACCCAGGGCAGGGGCCCTTCAGTCCCCGGATAAAGCCCACCCCAAGGAGCAGACCCGAATGCGCCAGGACGTCGCCAGCATCTTCAACCCGAACACCCCGGCCCCGACCTTCGAGGCTATTCGCATCTCGATTGCGAGCCCGGAAAAGATCCGGTCGTGGTCGTCGGGCGAAATCAAGAAACCCGAAACCATCAACTACCGCACGTTCAAGCCGGAACGTGACGGCCTGTTCTGCTCGCGGATCTTCGGACCGCAGAAGGACTACGAGTGCCTTTGCGGCAAGTACAAGCGCATCAAGTATCGCGGCATCACCTGCGAGAAGTGCGGCGTGGAAGTCACGCTCGCCCGCGTCCGCCGCGAGCGCATGGGCCACATCGACCTGGCCGCTCCGGTCGCGCACATCTGGTTCCTGAAGTCGCTGCCGTCCCGGATCTCGACCCTGCTCGACATGGCCCTGAAAGACGTGGAGCGCGTGCTCTACTTCGAAAGCTACATCGTCATCGAGCCGGGCCTCACCGAACTGGAGCACAAGCAGCTCCTGACGGAAGAGGAATACATGGATGCCCAGGACAACCTGGGTGAAGACGCCTTCACCGCCATGATCGGCGCCGAGGCCATCCGTGAGATCCTGAAGTCGTTCGACCTGCCGTCGTTGGCCGAACAGCTGCGCGAGGAACTCAAGGAGTCGACCTCGGAACTGAAGACCAAGAAAGTCTCCAAGCGCCTGAAAGTGGTCGAGTCCTTCATGCAGTCCGGCACCCGTCCGGAATGGATGATCATGACCGTGATCCCGGTCATCCCGCCGGACCTGCGCCCGCTGGTCCCGCTGGATGGCGGCCGCTTCGCGACCTCCGACCTCAACGACCTCTACCGCCGCGTGATCAACCGGAACAACCGCCTGAAGCGCCTCATGGAGCTTCGCGCACCGGACATCATCATCCGTAACGAAAAGCGGATGCTGCAGGAATCGGTCGATGCCCTGTTCGACAACGGCCGCCGCGGCCGCACGATCACGGGCACCAACAAGCGTCCGCTGAAGTCGATCTCCGACATGCTGAAAGGCAAGCAGGGCCGTTTCCGCCAGAACCTGCTCGGCAAGCGCGTCGACTATTCCGGCCGTTCGGTCATCGTGGTCGGCCCGAACCTCAAGCTGCACGAGTGCGGCCTGCCGAAGAAGATGGCGCTCGAACTGTTCAAGCCGTTCATCTACGCACGTCTCGACGCGAAAGGCCTCGCCGGCACCGTCAAGGCCGCGAAGAAACTGGTCGAGAAAGAGAAGCCGGAAGTCTGGGACATCCTGGATGAGGTCATCCGTGAGCACCCGGTCCTGCTGAACCGAGCACCGACGCTGCACCGCCTTGGCATCCAGGCGTTCGAGCCGAAGCTGATCGAGGGCAAGGCCATCCAGCTGCACCCGCTGGTTTGCGCCGCGTTCAACGCCGACTTCGACGGCGACCAGATGGCCGTGCACGTTCCGCTAAGCCTCGAGGCCCAGTTGGAAGCGCGCGTCCTGATGATGTCGACGAACAACATCCTTTCGCCCGCCAACGGCAAGCCGATCATCGTTCCGTCCCAGGACATCGTGCTCGGCCTCTACTACCTGTCGCTCGACCGCGACGACCAGCCGGGCTCGGGCATGGTCTTCTCCGACCTGGCCGAGATCGAGCACGCGCTCGACAGCGGCATCGTCACGCTGCACTCGAAAGTGCGTGCGATGTACGAAGGCGTGGATGAAGAGGGCAATCCGCGCCGATGGATCATCGACACGACGCCGGGCCGCTTCATGGTTGCCAACATCCTGCCGCGCTTCAAAGGCATTCAGCCCTCGCTGGTCAACACGACGATGACCAAGAAGACGATCGGCAAGATCATCGACGAGGTCTACCGCCTGTGCGGCCAGAAGGCGACGGTCATCTTCTGCGACAAGATGATGGAGCTCGGCTTCCGCGAAGCCTGCAAGGCCGGTATCTCGTTCGGCAAGGATGACATGGTCATTCCGGAAGCCAAGCAGAAGCTGGTCGATGCGACGAAGGAGCAGGTCTCCGAGTACGAGCGTCAGTATGCAGACGGTCTCATCACCCGCGGCGAGAAGTACAACAAGGTGGTCGACGCCTGGTCGAGCTGTACCGACAAGGTCGCCGACGCCATGATGGAATCGGCCTCGAAGAACCAGGTCGCCAAGGGCAAGCGCAAGGCGCAGGTCAACTCGATCTACATGATGGCCGACTCCGGTGCACGTGGTTCGAAGAACCAGATGAAGCAGCTGGCCGGCATGCGCGGCCTGATGGCCAAGCCGTCGGGCGAGATCATCGAGACGCCGATCATCTCGAACTTCAAGGAAGGCCTCACCGTTCTCGAGTACTTCAACTCGACGCACGGCGCCCGTAAGGGTCTGGCAGACACCGCTCTGAAGACGGCGAACTCGGGTTACCTCACCCGCCGTCTCGTCGACGTGGCCCAGGACTGCATCATCAACGAAGACGATTGCGGCACCGAGAAGGGCATCGACATCTCGGCCGTCATGGAAGGCGCCGACGTTGTCGTGTCGCTGGGCGAGCGCCTGCTCGGCCGCGTCACGGCGGAAGACGTCAAGGGGGCCGACGGCAAGCTGGTGGCTGTGGCCAACACCTATGTCGACGAAGACCTTGCCGACGTGATCGAGAAGGCCGGCGTGGATGTGGTGAAAGCCCGTTCGCCGCTGACCTGCGAAGCCAAGAACGGCATCTGTGCCCAGTGTTACGGCCGTGACCTGGCCCGCGGCACGCCGGTCAACCGCGGCGAAGCGGTCGGCGTCATCGCGGCCCAGTCGATCGGCGAGCCGGGCACCCAGCTCACCATGCGTACGTTCCACATCGGTGGTGCGGCCCAGGTGGCAGACCAGTCGTCCGTCGAAGCCAGCTTCGAGGGCACGGTCCGCTTCAAGGATGCCGAATTCGTCACCCGCAAGGACAAGACGATCGTCGTCGTGGGCCGCCGCATGCAGGTGGAGATCGTCGACGCCGACGGCCGTACCCGCCAGTCCTTCCGTCCGGCCTACGGCACGCGCCTCATGGTCAAGGATGCCCAGAAGGTCTCGCCGGGCGTGCTGCTGGCCGACTGGGATCCGTTCGCACAGCCGATCGTTTCGGAAGTCTCCGGCGAAGTGAAACTGGTCGATGTGATCGACGGCGTCTCGGTTCGCGAAGAGACGGACGAAGCGACGGGCATCTCCTCGCGCGTCATCGTCGACTGGCGGACGGCCACGAAAGCGGCCGACATCAAGCCGTCGGTGCAGATCGTCGACAAGAACGGCAAGATGGTGAAGCTGCCGAACGGTTCGGACGCTTCCTACCTCCTGTCCGTGGGCGCGATCCTCTCCGTCTCCGACGGTGACAAGATCGAGGCCGGCGACGTGCTCGCCCGTGTCACGACCGGTGGTGCGAAGACGAAGGACATCACGGGCGGTCTGCCGCGCGTGGCCGAACTCTTCGAAGCCCGCCGTCCGAAAGACCACGCGATCATCGCCGAGATGGATGGCAAGGTCGTCTATGGCCGCGACTACAAGAACAAGCGCCGCGTCTCGATCGTGCCGCTTGAAGAGGGCCGCGAGCAGATCGACTACCTGGTTCCGAAGGGCAAGCACCTTGCCGTTCAGGATGGCGACTTCATCAAGCGCGGCGAATACCTGATGGACGGCAACCCGGCCCCGCAGGACATCCTGCTGACGCTGGGCGTCGAAGCCCTTGCCAACTACCTCATCGAGGAAGTGCAGAAGGTCTACCGTCTGCAGGGCGTGCCGATCAACGACAAGCACATCGAGGTCATCGTTCGTCAGATGCTGCAGAAGGTGGAGATCACCGACGGCGGCGATACGGGCCTGATCGTCGGCGAACATGTCGATGTCATCGAGTTCGAGGAGGCCAACGAAGCCGTTCGCCGCTCGCGCAAGAAAGACCAGCAGGAAGCCAAGGGCATCCCGCTGCTGCTCGGCATCACGAAAGCCTCGCTGCAGACCCGCAGCTTCATCTCGGCCGCCTCCTTCCAGGAGACGACCCGCGTGCTTACGGAAGCTGCGATCCAGGGCAAGACGGACACGCTCGACGGTCTCAAGGAGAACGTCATCGTGGGCCGCCTGATCCCGGCCGGTACCGGCTCGGGCATCCGTGCCTATCGCCGCGTGGCCGCCGAACGCGACCTGAAGCTGAAGGCCAAACGCGCCGCCGCCGTCCAGAAGGCGACGGAAGAGGGGCTCTCCCTCTCGGCCCTGCCGGCACCCGACAAGGCCTCGGTCGAAGAATAGGGCGCAAGCTCTTGAAGCAAATGGAAAAGCCTGCCAGCCTTGGCAGGCTTTTCTGTTTCCGGAAGGGGAGTCTCCCGCATGCGTATCGAGCGTTCGGACCTGATCGGGGCAGGGTGCGCGGCCGCGGCGCTCGCCCTGATCGCCTGGCTTTCGCTCGACAGCTGGGCGATCACGCGCTGCGAGGAATTCCTCGCCACGACCGATGTAAACCAAACGGCAACCTATACGCCTGAGGAAGAAGCCTGCATCCGGCGCCGTGCGCCGGCTCCGGAGGCTGAAAACTAGCTGTTCCACGACAGCTGCGGACCCTTGACGCAGGCTTCCTAGAGGCTTACACGCCACGCATCGTCAGGGAGGCCCCGGGATGTAAGTCCCTTCGCCGTACCGGATCCTGCGTGATCCGGCCAATCTGACCCCCAAGTTTTCGCCCCGTCCCGGAAGCCCCTTTGGGCATTCGGGGCATCATTTCGTTACCGGCCCATCGGGCCAGAGTTACCAAGAGACAGAAGGCCCGAATGCCCACTATTCAGCAGCTCATTCGTTCGCCGCGCGAGCCCAAGCGCTCCCGGACAAAAACCCCGGCCCTCAAGGCCTGCCCGCAGCGCCGCGGCGTCTGCACCCGCGTCTACACCACGACCCCGAAAAAGCCGAACTCGGCTCTCCGGAAAGTGGCCAAGGTGCGTCTGACCTCGGGGTTCGAATCGCTCTGCTACATCCCGGGCGAAGGCCACAACCTGCAGGAACACTCCGTGGTCCTGATCCGCGGCGGCCGCGTGAAAGACCTTCCGGGTGTCCGCTACCACATCGTCCGCGGTGCCCTTGATACCCAGCCCGTCAAAAACCGTAAGCAGCGCCGCTCGCATTACGGCGCCAAGAAGCCGAAATAAGAGGTCCGCTCATGTCCCGTCGTCACAAAGCCGAGAAGCGCGAAGTCCTGCCGGACCCGAAGTTCAAGGACATCGTCGTCACCAAGTTCATGAACCAGATCATGCGCGACGGCAAAAAGTCGGTCGCCGAGCGGATCGTCTATGGTGCGTTCGACCTGGTCGAGACCCGTTCCAAGAAGAACCCGGTGGAAGTGTTCCACAATGCGCTCGAGTCGGTCGCTCCGGCTGTCGAAGTGCGTTCGCGCCGCGTCGGTGGTGCCACCTACCAGGTTCCGGTCGAAGTGCGTACCGAGCGCCGTCAGGCTCTCGCGATCCGCTGGCTGGCTGCTGCCGCCGCTGGCCGCAACGAAAATACCATGCGTGAGCGCCTTGCCGGCGAACTCATGGACGCGGCCCAGGGCCGCGGCAACGCCGTCAAGAAACGCGAAGACACGCACCGCATGGCGGATGCGAACAAGGCGTTCTCTCACTACCGCTGGTAATCAGCACTGGCATTTCGGGGCGATAGCGGGTAACGCGCCCGTGACTCGCCCCTTTTTCCTCCCGGAAAGCAGACACGAAGGTTGACCAACATGGCCCGCGAATACCCGCTGGAGCGCTATCGTAACTTCGGCATCATGGCCCACATCGATGCTGGCAAGACCACGACCACTGAGCGTATCCTTTACTACACCGGCAAGTCGCACAAGATCGGCGAAGTCCATGACGGCGCTGCGACGATGGACTGGATGGAACAGGAGCAGGAGCGGGGCATCACGATCACCTCGGCTGCCACCACGACTTTCTGGGAACGCACCGAAGACGGCAAGACGCCGGACAGCGAGAAGTTCCGCTTCAACATCATCGACACGCCCGGACACGTGGACTTCACGATCGAAGTCGAGCGCTCTCTGGCCGTTCTCGACGGCGCTGTCTGCGTTCTCGACGCCAACGCCGGCGTTGAACCGCAGACCGAAACCGTCTGGCGTCAGGCTGACCGCTACAAGGTTCCGCGCATCGTGTTCGTCAACAAGATGGACAAGATCGGCGCAGACTTCTTCAACTGCGTTCGTATGATCAAGGACCGCACGGGCGCCACCCCGGCTCCGATCCAGCTGCCGATCGGCGCTGAGAACGAGCTGGAAGGCCACGTCGACCTGATCACCATGAAGGAATGGGTCTGGCAGGGCGACGACCTCGGCGCCAGCTGGGTCGTGCAGGAAATCCGCGACAGCCTGAAAGACCAGGCCGAAGAATGGCGCAGCAAGCTGATCGAAGTCGCCGTCGAAATGGACGACGCAGCGATGGAAGCTTACCTGGAAGGCAACGAGCCTGACATGAAGACGCTGCGCAGCCTGATCCGCAAGGGTACGCTGTCGCTCTCGTTCGTTCCGGTCCTCTGCGGTTCGGCGTTCAAGAACAAGGGCGTGCAGCCGATGCTGAACGCCGTGATCGACTTCCTGCCGGGTCCGCTCGACGTGCCGCCGTACATGGGCTTTGCCCCGGGCGACGAAGAAGAAGTCCGTAACATCGAGCGCCGTCCGGATGACGCACAGCCTTTCTCGGGCCTCGCGTTCAAGATCATGAACGACCCGTACATGGGTACGCTGACCTTCACCCGGATCTACTCCGGCACGCTGTCGAAGGGCGACTCGTTCATGAACTCGACCAAAGGCAAGCGCGAGCGCGTCGGCCGCATGGTGATGATGCACGCCAACAAGCAGGACGAGATCACGGAAGCCTTTGCAGGCGACATCGTGGCCCTCGCCGGCCTGAAGGAAACCACCACGGGCGATACGGTCTGCGATCCGAACAAGCCGGTCGTGCTTGAAACCATGACCTTCCCGGAGCCGGTGATCGAGATCGCCGTCGAGCCGAAATCGAAGGCAGACCAGGAAAAGATGTCGGTCGGTCTGCAGCGCCTCGCTGCCGAAGACCCGTCGTTCCGCGTCGAAACGAACTTCGAATCCGGTCAGACGATCATGAAAGGGATGGGCGAGCTTCACCTCGACATTCTGATCGACCGTCTTCGTCGCGAATTCAAAGTGGAAGCAAACATCGGCCAGCCGATGGTGGCTTACCGCGAGAAACTCGGCCGTCCGGCAGAGATCGACTTCACGCACAAGAAGCAGTCCGGCGGTACCGGCCAGTTCGCCCGTATCAAGATCAAGTTCGAACCGCTTGAGCCTGGCTCGGGCTTCGTGTTCGAAAGCGCGATCGTCGGCGGTGCTGTTCCGAAGGAATACGTACCGGGCGTCCAGAAGGGCTTCGAGATGGCCAAGGAAAACGGTCTTCTGGCCGGCTACCCGGTCACCGACTTCAAGGCCACGCTGGTCGACGGCGCCTTCCACGACGTCGACTCGTCGGTCCTGGCGTTCGAAATCGCTGCCCGCGGCTGCTTCCGCGAACTGAAAGGCCAGGGCGACCCGCGCCTGATGGAACCGATCATGGCAGTGGAAGTCGTGACCCCGGAAGACTATATGGGCGACGTGATCGGCGACCTGAACTCCCGCCGTGGCCAGATCCAGGGCTCGGAACCGCGCGGCAACGCCGTGGCCATCAAGGCATTCGTGCCGCTGGTGAACATGTTCGGTTACGTGTCGGATCTGCGCGGCATGTCGCAGGGCCGCGCCCAGTTCACGATGATCTTCGACCACTATGACGAGGTGCCGCGCGCCGAAGCTCAGAAGATCATCTCGGAAGTCGCCGGTTCGTAAGGAAATCCCGGCCGGAATTTCGGCCACAAGTTTGGAATGAAGGAGAGGCCCGATGGGCAAGGCAAAGTTTGAGCGTACAAAGCCGCACGTGAACATCGGCACGATTGGCCACGTTGACCACGGCAAGACGACGCTGACGGCAGCGATCACGATGACGCTT